>Ga0307512_10001401_pt1 | contig 34279 bp, 30 predicted proteins | sample 14_EM_MG_FD_200267 | JGI IMG/M metagenome (GOLD analysis project Ga0307512, IMG submission 200267) | Populus trichocarpa ectomycorrhiza microbial communities from riparian zone in the Pacific Northwest, United States - 14_EM | ecosystem: Host-associated > Plants > Roots > Unclassified | place... | reverse complement strand
TCAAAAATAAAAGTAGCTGACTTTAATCAATTGAAAAATGTATCCAACTAGGCTATACCTATTTTGGAACACTATACCAAGTTTGAAAATCCCGTCAAATTGTGGATGCAATATCACTGAGTATAATGCTTATAACTGGACCCGACAAAATCGACCAAATGCGAACTTGACTTTTAAAAACCTTCAAAATGCTCAGAATGCTCTGAATACCTTTTCCACTTTTTGCTGATGTTACTACAATGTTTTCGCAAAGGTTCTCACCTGTGGTTTTTGACTGCTTCCAGCCGATCTCATCTCGCGCAAGAGACCAACTAGCCTCCACACTGACACCATGTGCTACGATGGAAAATCAGTCGCCTGCCACATTGGGGAGATCAGAGCACTTGAAGTACGTGGCCTCATGCTGGCACCACCAGTCCATGATATTCGGGATCTAAAATGCACTGAAAAACTCCAGTGGGTCGGAGCAGTAAACATTATGGTTGTGATGAATATGCCCCCAGCACTGTGGTAATTCCAGCGGTGAAATGAAATAGAGCCTTGCGGCGGTCAGTAAGTGTTTGCCGCAAACACTTCACCTGGGCGTCTTATCTGCCACATTTGTTAGCAATATGTAACGGCGACATGTGACAGTGGCGGGGTAGCGGCCATTCTATATAGTTGGCTTGCTACGAGACCTAGATGTGTAGCGATAATCTTATGTATACATCTATATTTACTATCACTCGAGTCCACGTTTGCAACTGTATATCATAATTACCATACATTGTATATATAAGCACACGGAATGTGTCCTTTTCTGTTCAGATTGGTGGAAACCGATTTTGGTGTGGTGGCACGAGGATGTATTGTCGTTGCGCAAACATTGTTGAGCCACGAATTCTTATTTGCTTATGTATATCGCATCATCTCTGCCTGTTTATGTAACATTTGTTTAACTCACTGTATACTGTCGACACTATCCTGCAATGCCATTCAACTCCATCCTAAACACAGGTCTAAGATGTCATTGTGAGATACTGGTAGCAACAGTACTGGACCGTCACTTCGGGTCTGGGTCCAGGTCCAAACCGAACTGTAGCCACAATGGCGGTTCGGGTCATCAATCAACCTGAACCGCCAACTTGGGTGTGGTTCGATAGTGAACTCTCAACCCATCTGAATTGGGCAGGTTGTTAGTGGGTTGCCCAGCGGGTCCATCTATAGATTCATATAAGGCTCCTGTTTTTGCAGTTTGTTAATAGTATCTTATCAAAATCGTGTTTTCAACAACCAATTATTCAGTTTTGCATGCTTTGCAGCTTGCAATATCGATTAATTTGGAATCGGTGTTTTATCTTTATATATTGTATTTTTGCCTATCGAAGCGGTCAATAATTCCATTATGAACGTGAAGATCCGCGCGATGCCTTGAGTACCAAATATGCACCAACAAAAACTGTTGACGCTCTGTTGACGCTCTGTTGACGCTCTGTTGACACTCTGTTGACGCTCTGTTGATGCTCTGTTGATGCTCATTGTCAGGATGCAGCACGGAGCATTTCGCTATTGTTTTTGAGAGTAAAGGGTGCCAATATTGGATAAATGGATGTCTGCAACCAATTGGAACATAAATTACCCAAGATGCCAAGCTAAAAATTGTCGACGCCCCATTGACACTCATTTTCAGGATGCGGCAGGGAGCATGTTGCTATTGTTTATTCCTGCAAAGGCTGCCAATAGCTGATAAATGGAGGTCTGCAACCAATCGGAACCTGGATTACCCATGATGTGAAGCTAATAATTGTTGACTCTCCATTGACGCTCATTTTCAGGATATGGCAGGGAGCATGTCGCTGTTGTTTATTGCTGTAAAGGCTGCCAATATCTGATAACTGGATGTCTGCGGCCAATTCAAACATAAATCACCCAAGATACAAAGTTAAACATCGTTGATCCTCTGTTGACACTCATTCTCAGAATTGTTGTGACAAACCTGTCGAGACAATTGATTGATTGAGTCTAAGTCTAAGATGACACGTAGCCTATATAGTGGCTGCCAGCCCTAACCCACAGCCACGTGATGACGTACTCTACAAAGACTCGGTCTAACACTCCTCCAGGGCGTTATCACGTCCGTCAAACACTAAGCTATTGAAAAAACAGACAGCAAACAAATAGAAGACAGAAGCCAAACTGTGCCATGCCCTGAGCTCCCAAACAACCATTCTCCCGCTCATGCCATTGGAGGCATCAGTCATATGCCTATTCCTAAGCTCGGTAGTCGATTGTGCTGTCAGCTTCAACAGTCTTGACTTCCAGTCAACCACTCCTCCGAAGGTGACACACAGTCCTGTTGTATCATGATCGCTGTTGAAATTGTCGGTATCACGTGGCAGAAATGTATCGAAGGTACTGCTCCAACTAGCTGGAACATCGTTGATTCTCGTACGCAGCCTCTCGGTCCCAATCATGGGTTGTGCTGTCGGTCTCGGTGTCGTGTCGAAATTGGCATAACCTGTTGTACGGTGGCGCATCGAAATTGGAGACACTTCTCCGTGGTGATGTTAACTTCCGCTCGACAAAAGAAGTGGAAGTGTTGATTGTCATTTCTTTTTCAACGCAAGTGCTCATAAGCTGTTGTACCGTGGCGGATGCTCGATGTCGAAATTGGAGACGCTTCTCCATGGCCATGTTGACTTCCGCTCGACAAACGAAGCGGAAGATCGTCATTTCCCTTTTAAACACAAGTGCTCATCACCTGTTGTACGGTGGCGGATGCTCGAGTCATCGAGTGTGTGCGTGCATATGCGAGGTATGTCTGTGTCGGTATCGAAATTGGAGACGCTTCTCCGTGGCGATGTTGACTTCCGCTCGACAAACGAAGTGGAAGTTGATCGTCGTTTCCCTCTTGACCGCAAGGGCTCATAGCCGGTTGTTCAGTGGCGGATGCTCGTTTAGTCGAGTATGTGTCAGTGTCAGTGTTGGTGTCGAAATTGGAGACGCTTCTCAATAGCTGCAATTCGAATTGGAGACGCTTCTCTGAAGGTCGCTCTTCCGTCTCAGCTAGCCCTAGGAAACTCATTCCCGTACATCGTGGATCCCCGTACGCGGCCTCCCGGGTGGAGGAATGGGGTTGTCGTCATTGAAGGTTTAGGGTGAAGGTACACACTGTACAGCTAAGAAAGCTTCCTCGTCCTCACAGTAGAGGAGTCCACAGACTTCTTGGATTCATGCCCACAATTGCCACCGCCGGTCTCTCGAGTCTGTCACAAATCACATACACAGCACACCGTCGCGGACCAACCGCCGCGCTCCCAGGGGGTTTCGTGTGTGTTTGCCAACATCTCCTAAGTATCCGCGGTCCATTACCGGCCCACTTCTCACAGACTATGCAAACCATATTGTATGTCGATCTCTCCTTGGCTTTGCCACCGGTTGACCCGTTCTCGAAATCGCTTCGAACACATCCTGATGATGCCAATATTGACCCGAACTCCTCCGAGGTTGTTGACACGATGTTGACCCAAACTCATCCTGCACTCCTGCCAAACTGCTCTCCGTACTCGTCCCGAACGTGTCCTGTCGACGTGTCATTCGGTTGAGGAATCTCATATACCCGTGAAACTCAACACCGCGGCCATCACAGCCATAGCGGCCATCGCGGCCATCGTAGGCGTCGCAGCCATCGCAGCCATCGCAGCTGTCTAAGCGGTTGTGCGAGATTTCGTCGAGAGGAAGCATCGTTTGCACTGTTGAATCATCGTCCTGAGTCCGTAGGGTGTCTTGATTCCGGATGCGTTCGCAACGCATCCGGGACCCAGCGGCCTCGCACGTATGAAGGTTCGCAATTCGACTGTGATGTCCGCTTGATAGTTGTCGAAAATGGTGTCCCGATTGTGGTCGCGCCCGGGCTCATAACCTGTTGTGACGAATCTGTCGAGACGATTGATTGATTGAGTCTAAGTCTATGATGACACGTAGCCTATATAGTGGCTGCCAGCCCTAACCCACAGCCACGTGATGACGTACTCTACAAAGAATCGGTCTAACAAGAATTGGGCAGTGACCGTGTTCCTGCCTCTTTTGCCTATAAAAGCTGCCAATATATCGGTTATGCATAACAGCGACCAAATCACTGTGTAATTACCGTACTTACAAAACCGCAATTCATTGACGCTCCATTGACGCTCATTTTAATGTATTGTCCATTTAACATCCGCTGCCATCGATAATAGTCTACATCATGATTTGGACGTATTGGTACTGTTTCTGGCTGATTCAGACTTGGCCCTGCGGCAAAGCCAAGTGCAGTAACATTCTTGCACTGTTCGCTCTCACACAACTGAAATCTATGTTTCTTGCCAAAAGCTGCATTGTGCCTGCGATACATCTGTTTATCAACCGATATTCACAAGCTACTGGTCACCATTCGCCCATAATATATCTCTATCTACCACTCTCGGTCAAGATACAGGAAGAAGCTGGTGAAACATTGACACATTCCGTCCTACATTATCTTCACTCACTTATTCCTCCACGTGTTGATTGTATTGACCGTCACGAACACCATTTGGGCCGGTCTCTTCGATTTCTGTGTAGACCAAATCGATCCAGGAACATTTCGCGCGGCACTGGAATCCCACTGCAATGGGCATTCCGGATCCTCAATGCCATTGCCGTGCTCCATATCATGCCTAACGTCTGCCGCGCAATCGTCTTCGGTGTCAATTGGATTATCCAAGTCGCTATTCCAGTCAAGCCAATCTTTGGTGTCCGAAATGGTTTCAGGTGCACTATGCTCATGACTTTCGACTAGATGACGGTCGATTCCTCGGATTTGGCGAACATTCACTATTTGAGTCCATCCTCCAGAGAGGTCTTTTGTAGACAAAGCTGGTGCCAAAGGAGATCTTTCCAACAATTTCAATGCAGCTGCACCATCAGGTTGGGAAGATGACCAGGACTTTTTCACTATCCCTTCCGTGTCCGAAATGTATCCTACTGCAGTCATCTGCTTGTTTTGAGTGTGAGATTTCTTCTCGGTGGCACATAGGTTTTGGCTCCCCTGCCACATCTCCAAAAAGTTGTGAACCTTGTCCATTGTGTGCAATTGCCTTTACTCCGCCTGTTTCTTCATTTCCGAGTTGTTTTCTGTGTTCGTGGAATTCAATTCTGCGTCAGCGCCTGCCAACATCCCGTCATTCGCTTGAGCAAACTGCCTTACAATGACGTTTTCGCGAAGGGTCTTGCCTGTGGTTTTTGACTGCCTCTAGCCGATAACATCTCGGCCAAGTGAAAAACTGGCCTCCACTCCGACACCATGTGGTATGAAAGAGAATATGTTACGTGCCAAATTGGAGAAATCAGCATACTTTGAGTGCGTTTCCTCCTGTTGACGCCACCTGTCAGTAATATCCGGTATGCAAAATGTACTGCTAATTTCCATTGGGTCGGAGTGGTAATCATTGACATTTGGATCAATTTGCCCCAAGTTCTTTGTCGCGTTAGGCAGTGAGTTGAAATGGAGCCTGGCGGCGGTTAATAAGCGTGCAGGATCATCGCTTTGTCCAGGTGTCGTCCCAGCCACATTGTTCGGCATCAGGTATTCTTCATCATCACAGGGAAAATCATATGGATGAAGAGATTACTGACCGGATACTGAAGCTGTTGCGGAGGGGATGAGATGGCTACTCGGAACCCTTTCAGGTTCAATGTCCGGCACCTGTCGGAGTTTGGCACAGTATTCATTCTCCACATACATCAGAAAAGCTTCTTGGTATTGGGTAGTATAGGATGTCTCATCCTTAGGATTTATATCCATTCCCCGGTCCCACTTCCTGAACGATCGCAACTTCCAGAAAGAATCGAATATATGTGCTGAAATGAGAAGCATACCTGTTGATGGAGACACTTCAGCATTGTATTTGGACAGCTTCTGTCGAGCTAACTTCAAGGCGAAGAACATGTCTTCCTTCCGGTGAGTCTGCTTCTTGGCCAAAGCTCGCATTATGCCATGCATGTGATTGAACATGTCATTGTATACTTTGATAATGTCATGCAATGTAACTGTATGCCTCGTCGACATCAACAGGGTCCAATATCGGAACGGCCTCAACACTTCCATCACATACTTTACAATGGTCCATTCATTCTGAGTTGTGAAGAGTGGCAGGTATTCACTCTATTGTAGATGTTGAAGCCACTCGGATGTGAATCCCCGCAATCGGGAGACCCGCTCAAGCAACTACAATGTTGAGTTCCAACGTGTCTTCACATTCATCAACGCAGGTACTACAATACGGACTTTGGCTTTTTGACAGGCAATGAACTCGTTTCAATGACCAGGTGTTAGCGTAATCAATACAGCACGCATTCTCTGCTTTATGAAGGTCAATTCCAGGACTTTCAAAATATCTTGAAGTACGCACTTTCTCTATTATCTTTGCTAAACCTGGTCTCATGGCCGACACCTTCTTGATTCTAGCATTGCCTTCGTTTCGAAGTCTTTTACTCTTTCCATTATCTATGCCTTCATTCTCTCCAAATTGCTGATCGCGCTCATTGGCTTCCCAGGACTTGGTGCAGCCTTTTACACCGAGACTGCTCATGAATGCACCTAACGCTAGCTGTATGATGTGCGCCATGCATGGTATGTGGTTCCTCAATGCAGGCTACTTGATTCCGGAGTTCACAAGGGTTGATTGCAGCTCACGTGGCATCGAGTAATTTGAGGAAGCATTATCGGTCGTAATTCCAAGCAAACGGCCGTCGGCAAGCTCGAATCCCTCAAGAACATCCTGCCAATGTGCTGCTAGTCTTGCTCCAGTATGGTTGACCCTGACCTATCATTCTGAATTAGCTTTCGAAACGGGAAAATAACAAGCGATCAACCACATCGCAAGCCACTTGTACTTCGTGCAATGCCCAATTTCGATCCATATAGTGAGCAATGACCGACCATATGGCGAGTTTGTTGGTTGATGTCCATCCATCGAAAGCTAAACTAACGTTATTTTGTGACGGCAATTGATTCTTAATTACATACACGGTCAGTGCATATTCCCACCGGCAAATGTTACTTAGGGTTGTGGCCGACGGCTGCACCAGCTCGCTGTGCAATGCTTTATATCACCGTCGTAGCTCGGAATATGATATACCATTCCCGGGAGTATGTACCGAAACAAATAGCGACATGAGGTAGCGATTGCATGAGTCTTGGTGAAATTGGGAAGTTTCAAAGTCCTTAGCTGCCAGTTTCAAACGTTGTGTCTGTCATTTCAATCAATACGGATTAAGCGGGATGTGAAGTTTGAATTTCCTCTTCAAACTAACAATTGTAATTCCTCGACTTCCTTGCATCTTCCGGATTGCCAAACCCGTTTCATCAACCATTGAACTAGTCAATTGAGAAACCCCTGACTCTGTTAACTTATTTTACTTTGAGATGTGAGCTTTGGCCAACAAGTGTTTCCCCATTGAGCTGGTCCCATATTCTGATGGATGGCGAAGAACTTGATGACAAATGATACATATGATTCTGGGGTTCCCAGTCTCCTCCATTACGCAAAACAGATAAAATCGCCCTGAAGACGCATCTGTCGAGTTATTCCACGCTATAGGACTTTTCGAGGCTACATTCATTGAAGCCCACCAAGCATCGAAGATGATTTGTAAGGTAATGTCGCTCATATCTCAAATAATGACGTGTTCATTTTCGGAAGACATCATAACCTCTAGCAATGAGGAATGTATAGATTTTGAATCTGACATGGCGGTAGCAATTGGAAAGCTGGGTAATCTGAATCGAGAGAATGCCGAAAGTAACGTTATAGTAATGCGGATTTTATGTTGTCAAATATTGGCTATAGAGCTACAAGCAAAAAGATCAGATCTGTGAGACATTGCTAGTGTTAGCAATGGTTCCAAATTCCCGGGTCGGTTCCGGGTCCGGTTCCAACCCGGAACCAAACCGTTGCAAAGGGTTTCCACACAAAACCCGCTCCTCAAAAGTCAACATTTCCTGCTCCAATTAAGTATTTCAGTTCTGATTGTATCAAAACATGAACAATAAGTAGATTGTGCAGGTTTAGTTGCTCCTTCACCTCCCGCTTTCAGATTTGGGATCCGACAGGTATTCGTTGAGTCGCGATCGAAATCCCGCTAATTTCGCTTACTTTCAGCCTTTATTTCACAGCCACTCAACGAATATCAGTTGGATTGCAAATCTGAAAGCGGGAGGTGAAAGAACGACTAATGCTGCACAATTTACGTACTGATCATGTCATGATACATTCAGAACTCAAATACTTAATTGGAGCCAAAGTTGTAGGAACTGTAAAATGGAACCGCGGTCCGGTTCTAACCCGTCCCCGAACCTGGTGCGTACCCCTGTTTTCGGGGTAACAACCCGGACTGGGCCATCCGGTCCAGTTCGAAACCTGGACCGCAGCCGGGTAACCCAGAACCGTGGCTAACACTAGACATTGCACGCATATTTGTGAAGATGTATACAAGGACAGATTGCGAAGACTGACCAGGTAAAGTTCTGTTTAGGACCAGCGTAACGCTCTTCATTGCTGTGTAGCTTGCTGAGCCTTCGCCAAAATTATTGATGCTTCGTGGCACCTCAATTGTAGTAGGCAGATGCATTACTGTCAGTAGCATCTTTTGAAAATCAATCCTCCCGATAGGTGGATTGTGGGTTAGCCACGTTCCATCACCCCTAGAGTATCCAAGATACAAGCTCAAATATCGATGATGCTCTGTTGATGCTCATTGTCCGACATGGTAACCATGTTCTTGCAAGCATTTACACCCAGAGAGGCTGCCAATTGTATGATGATGGATAAAGGGTATTGCACGGCCCCATTATTTTCGAAGACGGAAGGCCTGAAATCAGTGACGCGCCAGTGACGCTCATCCTTAGGGCACTGTTACGATGTTGTCGAAACCATTTCTGCCTACAAAGGTGGCATCTAGTTCGATTATGGATTAAGGTCATGGCATAGCCCCTTGGTTGTCTACTATGCAAGGCCTCAAGTCGTTGACGCTCTGTTGACTCTCATATTTAGGACATAGCAGCGACGTTGTCCCAACAAGTTGTGCATAGAAAGGCGGCTGATTGTTCGATTATGGGTAATTGTCGCCGCACCGCCCTTGGATTATTCAAAATGCACGGCCATAAGTTGTTGATACTCCCTTGATGCTCATTTTTAGGACATAGTAACATTGTTATCGCAATCATCTCGGTGTAGAAAGGCGGCCGATAGTACGATTATGAGTCAATGTCACCACGCAGCCCATAGGAGTCTCCAAGACCCAACGCTGAAAATCATTTACGCTCTGTTGACGCTCACGTTGATCACATTGAACCAGCCTTCGTACAATCAATAATTGTACGCAACGAATCATATACCAGTTATTGACATACATTATTCCCTTTCTAAGTATTATCGTTTGCATCCAGGAGCATTGTGAGCTCTCAATGTCTGATCAACCACTATCCACGATATCTGACTGAGCAATAACGTGGCCCCATCTCATTCCTGCGCTTTCGGTTGGCAATTTATGCCATGTAGATCATTTCACTAGTTTTTGGTAAATATAGCTCGACTTCCTTGCATTTCCTCATCCAGCTCCTTGCTCTCGATTTCCATGACATACCATAAGCCATTTCAAATCCCTCAGCCATGCGCACCAGGTCTGTGCGGAGAGTTATGCAGTTGTATACATGGGTAAATGCTGCATAATGGCCGCCATGCAGCCAGATCTGTATTGAGCACTGACCGTTCACTCTATGACACATATGACATCACTCACTTAAATTTTAGTTGTCTATTTAGTCACTAATATAGCATTTGCTTTCTCACTTAAGAGTAATCGGCAAACAGTAATCACATGTGTTAGCCGTCTTACAGTGTGATATGGATTCTAGACCTTTTGTATGGTGCGTTCGACCCTTGCACATGCACAGACAAATTATCATGTCTCACAATTTGGTCCCTGAAATCAAGAAAATGCTTACACATAGTAAAATTGGTATACAAATTGCATTTCACCAAGATATGACGTCAAAAATACAAATTTCCCTGTTTAGTCCTCCAGGGACGCAGGAGCCATTACAATTTCTTGGTCCGAATCCGATATCCATATGGTGATTAGCTGGCGATCATGAATGCAGGGGTCAAAGCTGACGAGTTCAACAGGGTTCGCATTCCAGATAAGTGATGAATCCGGCTCCGTACCCGTCGCAAGACAGAGTATACTCATGCTTGGCTGCAGCTCGCCCAAACCTATCCTCATATGAGTACTGCCTGGTCGAGAAGTCCCTTGCGGCATTTGCGATATTCCAGAGACAATGTCAAGACACTCCAGTAGCTCTCCAGATGTGTTCCGTGCAGGTGCCACTGCATCATCATCTGTTTGTGGTTGAACGACTGCCGGAACCCTTAATCCAGATGTTCCGTACATCTTGTCTCGTTCCCGGCAGTAGTCCGCTGCATCTACTCATCCCGGTTGGGTCAGTTCGTCAAGCTTCACCTGCTTCTGCCGAATCCTGTCCATGCGCTGCTTCTCCGTTTTGGTGATTTTGCCCATCACCCAGCCAGGTTCGTCATCTTCGCTGAGCAGGCCCTGCTGTATCTCTTCATCATCGTCATCTCCCACATCATCGCCATTGTCGGAACTTGCGATATCGCTCAGATGTCTCCGATAGTAACCATCATCTTGTGAAATGACACTTCGGGTTTTCTGATTGTCAATCCCACATTTCCAGCTGCCTCTGTATCTCACTGCTCCTGCCTGATCGCTGCCTCTGCGTCTTCAACTCGCTTTCTTGCCCCAGCGGTCTCTCTCTCAACATAATGCTCATTCCATGTCTCATTCTCTTCATTGCTTAGGAAGTGCGATTCTTGTCGTTACTCAGACACAATCTTCTTTTTGGATCGCAAACTATGCAATGCCCCAAGGGCTCGGACCCTTTCTGCTTCCAAGCCGCTCTTGCCTTCATTCGCTTGATGACGTCGTTGGGCGGAATGCTTTGTTGATTGGCCACATTTGCCTACCAGTAGGGGCGAGAAGATCATTTTCGGAGCATTGACCATTGTCGTTTGCGTTGACTTTGTCGTTGGGTGAGTTGTTAGATGTTGCATGTTATGGACAATATGGAGCCAAGCTGCGTCTTTTATGTCAGGGTTGGTACATTTACTCATCTTGAACAAAGCAAAATCTCCTTCTTGACTGTCAATACATCACGAATAGTAAAGCTACCCATACAACATGACTTGATTGTTAACGTAAGTTTCATGTAATATCCCAGCGATTAATCGAGAGAAACATCAGCAGACGCCCTTTCCCTCGAACAATATTCGATTAATATCGGACTATTAGGCGATTCGCGTTGTCGTACACCTCAATGTATCCCGGTGGACAAATGAACAACATCGGACCGACTTATTGCAAGTCGCAGGGCGGTGGGAAACCCCTGCAAATTGCAGCCATACTCAGCAGGATTCATCTTGAGTATAACGATCATGTTGGCTGCTATTTATTCCATTCTGGCATGAAGCTAACTTTGTAGTCCTCAGGGCTTCCCACTTCCTCTCGTGATTATCTTCCTCTCCTATTCCGCACCAGCACATCACGGATACACAGCCAGCTCCGCCAGTTGGGAGTGGATCGAATTACGGCTGATTGGCGGGTGCTACCGCAATTACGGCAATCCTTGGCACATAACAAGAGTGCAGACACAAGTTAGTTCACCTCAACGCTGCCAATGCAGCCACCAAACATATGACACAGGATTGCCATTTAAAAATGGTCTGCAAGACTGGAAGCAGCAAGAATGGGAAGCAGCATGCAGATGGATGTGAGTATGTCCATATCGAGGTAAACGGCCCTCCATTGACCATATAATGTACAGCTGGTATCTGTAGAGAGCTACGTAACCAATTTATCCCTGCCCATAACAGGAAACCTCTATCGTCAACAAAGGCATCTGTCTGCACAGTCTGAGAAAGTTAACATCATGATGTTGTCAGCTCTGGGATTTTGGCAGATGGATTTCCTGATACGCATCCCTGTGAGTGGATGAAACACACTTTGATCACCTTAGAGAAGACGATGGAAGCGTATATGGTAGATGTAATAGCCGAATTTCATTGTTAGAAGCAGCAACCAATGTCTTCTAGGATTTCAACATGTCTGCTACTGTGGCAAGGCAAGGAGGTCGTGTACAGCTGGAACAGTCCTACATGCACCTGGCGGTGAATATGGCCAAAATGGCGAAACGGGTCTTTTCCCGCGCTGCAACTGAGGAAACCAAAAATCTCATTAAGAAACCACGCATCGAGGTCCAAGAAGAGATAACGCGGGGTGTTGAGTTTCGTGGACATGAAAAGGTGAAGGCTGAGATACAAAGACACCCAGCAATGCTTCATCAAAACTTCACTTCCGGCTGCCTTCCTTGCCAAATTGGCGCCACAAAGAATCCACAGACACGCTGGAGACGCAAAGGAACAGGTGCACCTACACCAGACCAACACAGACAGCAGACCCCAGAGCCGACGCCACCTCTGCATGGCACACCACCCGCCCCAACCGGTAACACTTCCTGAGCTCAACGTTCCCAAATCATCAATTTGCCGGTCGGATATACGTGTTTGTATACAGCTTTTCCCTGGGCGGAATTTTTCGACCATCATCAGGATAGCCAGCACGATACCGATTTTGATCCAGATATACTGACTGATGTAGGAACATACACTGGCTAATACACTATCTGTTGTGTGATAGTGCAGCAAACATCCATTTTGAAGACTGGAGTAGCCTATTGAGCAATGCTACAGCTGATGACGAGCATTGACTGAAAGACACAGGATTTTGAAGATTATTAATATATTTAGTTATGTATTATTAATGACCAATGTAGTGATCAAGAAGAAAGTAAATGAAAATGCCAGAAAGGCTGCCAAAACAATGTGAATGATGGACTATGCCAAATCAAATAATTGCATATTGTGGATACAGCCGTGGCAAAATGAGCGTTAATGGAGCGTCAACAACTGAGGGTCACATAAGTCTTGTAATTTAAAATTGGTTCGCTCGTTGTTATAAATAATCGGAATATTGGCCGCCTTGATAGGCAAAATTATTATGACACGCTCCGTACCACATCATTCAAATGAGCCTCAACAGAACGTCAACGATGTTTGATCATGCATCCTGGGAAATCACACCGCCGATAGGTTGCAGTCAGTCAGAGACCTCTCTTTGGCCGCCTTCATAGGCAAAACAGATTGCAATACCCTCCCTGCCCCATCTTGAATATGAGCATCAACAGAGCATCAACATAGCGTCAACGATTTTTGGTCATGCGTCCTGGGAAATCACACCGCTAATAGGTTGTAGTCAGCCGTAAAGGAATTTCTGGCCGCCTTTACATGCAAAACAGAGTACAATACCTCCCCTGCCGCATCATGAAAATGAGCGTCAATGGAGTGTCAACGATTGTTGGTCGTGTATCATGGGTAATCTGGGGGTTGCCAGGTTGGACATTGTCATAAATCGATTATTGGCTGCCTTTATAGGCAAAAGTGAAACTGAAATGCCCCCTGCCCCATATTCAAAATGAGCGTCAACAGAGTGTCAACGATTGTTGGCCTTCCATCATGGTTAATCACAGTGCGATGTGGCCTGTATAGTCTACATTCACCGTTTCGACTGTTACGATACACTAAAAGGCTCAAGAATACTCAGTGGTAGCTCGGGAAATGGAATCAGTTGATACTGTCCTGGAGGATGTGGCAGGAATATCCCGTACATATTTGCATATACAGGCTGCCATATCCTCCTTTATGGATGATTGTGATGAAGCACCACTCATATTACCGGAGATGCATGACCAAATATCATTGACGCTCAGTTGACGCTCATTTTCAGGATGTGGTAGGGTGCGTAAGTATGCTTGTTTTGCACATCATGGCGGCTAATACTTGGAAAATAAACCGTGACATACCAATGGCAGTGTTAGCAACCATTCCAAACCGTTCCAACTGGTCTTACCACACAAACAACTGGGACCATTGCTTCTGGGCAGGTTCCCACGAGAAAACCCGGCCCTTGCAAGCCACGCATTTCCCCTCCAATGAAGTATTTGAGTTCTGATCATATCATAATACTATGTATATGTGAATGGTGCTGTTTTAGAAGCTCTTTCACCTGCAGGTCTGCAATTTTGAAACTGAATAATAATCGTTGTGTAGTTATCAAAAACCAGCGATCAGGTCGTGATTCTGGGTGTCATTCCATAGTGACTGAACAAATATTGATCGGAGAGCAAATTGGAGACCAAGTGGTGAAAGAGCTTTTAACACTGCATCTTTTATGTATGGACAATGTCATCATACAATAAGAACTCGCAGACTGATTGGGAGCCAAAATTATAGGAACCGCGGAAAAGAACCGTGGGCCGGTTCCAACCTGGCCAAAAAAACAGTTGGTTTATGTCACGTCGAGGTGATAACCCCGCCAAGACAGAGCGGTTCGGGTTTTTGGACAGTTCTGGAACCAAACTAAACCATTTATCCAGTCCAAACCTGGACCGCTGGCGTGTTACCCCGACCGGTTGCTAACACTAATCAATGTCGATATTATACTATTTACAGTAGCACATCTTAATGCGACCATAAATGTGATACCCGAAACGGAGAACTGGAGATTCGAACTGACCGGTCTATCCAAACCCGGGGATCCCCGTAGGTTGACAGGCACCTGTTCCTGGTTTGGCCTTCCAACTGTCAGCAGGTCTGGTTTTTGGATGGGTATGTGACCGAACCTGCTTGTGTTTGAAGTCCAAACCCGGACCGCTGGCAGGTTACCCAGACCCGTTGTTTTCACTATTCCTAACCAATGTATTGGCAGCTTTTATAGGGAAAACTGACAGCGACACGGTAACAGCCCCATTCAGAAAATCAGCGTCAATGGAGCGTCAATAATTGTTGGTCTTATATGTAAGTGAATTGTGCCATGCTTTGCTCACTGTGATCCATCGCCAATGTATTGGCAACATTTGTTGGCAAATCAGAAAGCGAGACAGTAACAACCCCATTCTGACAATGAGCCTCAATGGAGTGTCAATGATTTGTGGTTTTGTAAGTGAGTTAATTGGGAAGCAATTTGCTCTTTGTTATCCATAATCAGTTTTTTGGCAGCCGTTATGGGCAACAGAGATAGTAACATGTTCACAGCCTCATTCGGAAAATGAGCTTGAAAAGCGAGGCAATGCAGCGGTAATTGCGCATCAACGATTTCTAGCGTTGCATCCTGAAGGATCGAAGGGTCGTGCTATGACATGTACCCATATCCGAAGTAATGGCTGCCGTTATGGACGAGATAGCTAATGTTGATGTCGCTAAACCCTAACAATGTGCGTGCACAGCGGGTCAACAGAGCATCAACCATGCATCAACAGAGTGTCAACAGAGTGTCAACAGAGCGTCATCAGAGTGTCAACAGAGCATCAACAGAGCGTCAACGATTCCAGGTGTTGTATCTTGTATTTTCCAAAGGCTGTGCTATGGAATTTACTCATAATGGAAGTATTGGCCACCTGTATGGGCGATATGGTTAGTGTCTATGTTGCTACAACTCAGAATGAGCGTCAACACAGCGTCAACAGAGTGTCCACGATTTTGGGTGTTGCATCTTGTATAATCCAATGGCTATGCTACCGCATTTACCCATAATCAAAGAATTGGACACTTTTATAGGCAATATAGTCAGTTTCGATGTCGCTACACCTAAACATGAGCGTCAACAGAGCATCAACGATTTCGGGTGGTGTATTTTGTATGATCCAAGGGCTACGCTACAGCTTGTAATCAGAATCGAAGTATTGGCCACCTTTATAGGCAATCTGACTAATGTCAACGTCACTACACCTGAAAGGCAGCCTCAACAGAGCATCAACATCGTGTCAACAGAGCATCAACACAGCATCAACAGAGTGTCGATGATATTTGGTGCTGAATCTTGTATAATGCAAGGGCTATGCTACGGCTTTTACCCATAATCAAAGTATTGGCTGTCTTCATAGATAATATGGTTAATGTGGATGTTGCTACACCTAACAATGAGTGCCAACATAGCGTCAACAGAGCGTCAACAGAGCGTCAACAGAGCGTCAACAGAGCGTCAACAGAGCGTCAACAGAGCGTCAACAGAGCGTCAACAGAGCGTCAACAGAGCGTCGACAGAGCATCGACAGAGCATCAACTCAGCATCAACAGAGCGTCAACAGAGCGTCAACAGAGCATCAACTGAGCATCAACAGAGCATCACCAGAGTGTCAATAGAGTGTCAACAGAGTGTCAACAATTTTGGGTGCTAAATCTTGTATAATCCAAGGGCTGTGCTACGGCTTTTATCCATAATCAAAGTATTGGCCCCCTTTATAGGCAATATGGTTAATGCTGTTGTTGCTACACCAAAATATGAGCGTCAACAGAGTGTCAACGATTTCGGGTGTTGCATCCTGTATAATCCAAGGGCTATGCTTCAGTCTTTAATTAAAATCAAAGTAGTGGCCACAATTCTGGGCAATATGGTTACTGTCGATGTCAGTAGACCTAGGAATGAGCGTCAACACAGCGTCAACAGTCAATGATTGTTGGTACTGTAAGAAACGTAATTGGAAAGGGATATGCTCGCTGTTATGCGTAACCACCATATAGGCAGCCTTTAAGAGCAAAAGAGCAACCAACACAGTCCCTGTCACATTCTGAAGATCAGCGTCCATGGCACATCAAGCATTTGTAGACTTGTAAATATGGTAATTGCTAAGGGATATGCATGTTGTTATCCATAACAAACGTATTGGCAGCCATTATAGGCAAAAGTGAAAGTGACATGGTCACAGCCCCATTCTGAAAATGACACTCAACCTAGCGTCAACTGAGAATAATCAATTTCTGGTTATGCATATAGGGTAATGAAGGCATCAGATGGAGATTTGAGCTTATAATAGAACTATTGACCTCCTCCATGTTGTAAAATACAAAGTGTTGATGGAAAAACATGAATTCAAAAATTATCGATATCGCAACGTGCAAAACACGCAAAATGTGATTGCTGGATGTCAAATAATCAAATTTGATTGAGTACCATTATCAAATAGCAATGCCAAGTGCATCATATGTACTGAATAATGGACCTGCTGGACAGCCCGCTAACGACCCGCCAGATTCACATATGTAGGGAGAGATCAATTCAACTGTACCCAAGTCGGCAGTTCAGGTCGACTGAAAACCTGAACTGGCAATTTGGTGGCGGTTCAGTTCTGACCCTGACACGGACCCGAAGTGACAGTCCCGAACCATTGCTAACACTACCACACTGCTTTCAGGTGCACTAGCCTTATCACATTAGGCAGCATGGTTGTTGATTCATTTCATCTGGTGGACAGTCAATACTTGAGTTCATCCTCCAGGGAGCTCCTTTGCAGACAACACGGGTTGCCCAGGTGATTTTACCGACAACTAAAATGCAGCTGCACCATCGTGTTGAAAGTTTGACCAGGACGCTTTGACCACAGCTTCAGTATCTGAAATGTATCCTAGTTCCATCATGTGTTTATTTTGAGTGTGAGATTCCTTCTGTGTAGCAAATACGTTTTGGCTGATCAGCCATATCTCCCTAAAGTCATGAACCTTGGCCATTCTGTGCAACTTCTTTTGCACTACCTGTCTCTTTATTTCCAAGTCGTTGTCAGGATTGGTTGCGTCCAATACTGCATCATCGGCTGCCAATAAGCCAGTGTTGGCTCAAGTAAACTGCATTACTACCACTGTTTCGAGAAGGATCTCGCTTGTGATTTTTGAATGCATCCAGCCGATCATATCTTGCCAAAGTGAAACACTGGCCTCTACTCTGTCACCATGTGGTATAATGGAGAATATATTGATTGCCACATTGTAGAGATCGGCATACATTCAGTGGGTTATCGCTTACTGACACCACCAGTCCCTAATATCCGGGATCCAAAATGTGCTGCTATTCTCAACTGGGTCAGAGTGGTAATCATTATGATTAGAAATAATTTGCCCCCAGTTCTGGGGTAATTCAGGAAGTGAATTCAAATAGAGCCTTCCGGCTGTCAGTAAGCATGCTGGGCGATCACTGTGTCTCGGTGACATTTTTATACATTTTTAGACATGAGGTAATGTTCACCAGCACTGCACAAATCATATGGATTTTAAGACAATGGACCAGATCTTGCACCAATAGCAGTAGCACAAGGATTGTTGATCAGTAAACCTTCGGCTTGAATGACAGGCAATCATCGATCTTTGGCATAGTATTTGTTCTCCATATAATTAAGCAATGACTAGTCGTATTAGGTAGTTCAAAAAGTCTCATCCTCTGGATGAATATCCATTCCTGAGTGAAACTTTGAACACAATCGCAACTTCCAGATAGGATCATGGATAGGTATTCAAATGCCTATTATATAAGTTGTATAAGTAACTTCAGTATAATAATGGACTGCATCTGCAGCGCAAACTTAACGGCAAAGAATAAGTGTTTATCCCATTTGAGTCTTCTGCATAGATAAAGCTGGCGGAACGCCATCCATATGATCAAATATGTCATTGTAGAAAGTGATAAGGTGATGAAGAGTGACCATAAGTATTTTTATCATACACAGGGTCCAGAACTGCAATGGTCTTAACACTTTCATGAGATGCTTGACAATGGTCCATTCGTCTTATGTTGTGTAGAATAACCTGTAACGACTGTATTGGTGATTCTTGAGTCACTCGTGGGTAAATTCTCGTAATCGGTATGCCCATCCAAGCGACCGCAGTGTCAAATCCCACCGCGTGTTCACATCCATATTACACAATACGGCGATTTACACTCAGGGTTGTTCACAGTCATGGAACTCATTTTCATGACCAGGTGTCAGCATAATCTATACAGGAAGCATTCTCAGCTATTTGATGGTCAGTTTCACCACACTCAAAAGCTGGTGAAATATGTAATTCTTAAATTATCTTTGCTAAACTGTGTCTCACGGTAGACACCTTGTTGATTCTAGCATTGCTCTCTTTTCGAATTGTTTGACTCTTCCCAATATCTCTGCTTTCATTCTCCCCAAATTGCGATCGCACTCATGGGCTTCCCAAGAATTGGGGTGGCCTGTTACACCCAGACACCTCATGAATGAACCTACAGTGAGCTGAATGATGTGCGCCACTGATGGTATGTGATTTCTCAATGCAGGCCACTCCATTCGGGAGGCCTCAAGGGTTGATTGTAATTCCCAAGGTATTGAGTAATTGGATTAACTGTTATCAGGTGTATTTCCAAGTATACAGCCATGCGTAAGTGTACAACAATGAAGAACATCCTTCAAATGTATGGTGAGCCATGCTCCGACAGGTTGACCCTTGACCTATTATCCTGAATTAGCTTTCGAAATAAGAATAGATTAGACCACCATCCTCATCCAATGCGAGTTTTACTTATTGCAATGCCAAACTGCGGTCAATATAGTAAGCAAGTGCCAACGTTATGGCCAATTTGTTCGTTGATATGCACCTGTGTCAGGCTAAAGTCACTTTGTTTCCTGATGGCAATTACTTCTTGATTGCATCCACTGTCAGTTAGTATTGGCCCTGGCGAATGCTGCTCAGCATTCTGGCGAATAGTTCCGCCAAAAACTGGATCATGCATTGTATGACAGTCGTATCTTGAGGTTTCATATAGCATTCCATGAAATATGGGCCGAGAGGTATCCTAACATGAGGTAGCTATTCCTGGTGTGTGGGTGAATTTCGGCAATATCAAAGTCCTTCGCTGTAAGTTTGGAGCGTTCTGTCTGTCAATTCAGTTAATGTAAATACAACTTAAATGACAAAAATGAATTTCCTTTGCGATCTTGTTATTGGAATTGCTCGACTTCATTGGGTCTTAAGTATGGCAACAGCAGTTTCATCGACTGTTGAACTGGCCAATTTGGTAACTTCTAAATTTGATAATTTGTCTAACATTGTATTGTGTAGTTTTCCAAGCAACAGTTTCCACATTGAGCTGGTCCCATGTTTTGATGACTTGTGAAGGACATAATGGCAAACAATATATATGATGCATAGGCTACTGGTTACTTCAAATCTGCGCTGCAAATGAAATCGCAACGAAGGCGCATGTCAAGAATTATTTCTGAGCAATTGCAACCTTCCAGTGTCTATCAATTGAAGCCCACCAAACATCGAACATGATTTGTAATGACAGGTCACTCAAATTACGAATCAAGACTCGTTCATTGATGGAGGAGACCATAACCTCTAACAACGAGGTTTTGATTGATTCTGAATCTGACATGCCAGTTGGAATTTGAAATCTGGGTAATTCTAATTGAATGGCTGTCAAAAGTAATGTAATTGCAAAGTGAAAGGCTGGTTCTTAAATATTGACTCTAGAGCTACAATCAAGAAAACAGTCAGACCTGTGAAACATGTCATGCATATTTGTGAAGTTCAATTCAAGGACATACAGAGAGGAGAGACTGTTAATGACTCCACTAATGAACTACGTAGTGCAGTTCGTTGCTGTACAGCTTAATGAGTCCCCACTGAGTCCTGTGATGCTCCAATGGCGCTCATTGTTACACAGCAGTTGCAATATAGTCCCTACCATCATTGACCATAAAGATGGCCAATAGTACCATTATGGGGTAACGCCACCGCAGAGGGCTGTGACCATCCCGGATGAATGACCAAACATCATTAACACATGTTTGATGCTCATTTCTAGGACATTGTGGCAATATTGTCACAAGTATTTCTGCCCCTAAAGGAGGCCAATATTTCAATTGTGGGATAACACTGCAGCATAGCTGTTTACATATCCAAGAGGCATGACCCAAAAACGTTGACTCTCCGTTGATGGTCAGTTTTAGAACTTAGTAGCGACATCGTCGCTAGCATATTTGCAGATTAAGGCGGCCAATACTGTGATTATGAGTAAATGCTGTTGCACAGCCTGGTAATTGTCCAAGATGCAAGACCAAAAATTGTTGACGCTCTATTGACATGCACATCTAGTATGGGGCCAGAAGCGTTTCGCTTGCCTTCTGAGCAATAAAGACACCAAATACTTCCTCTTTGGATAGATGTGACTATTCAACCCTTTGATGGCAGAATGAGTCAGACTCTAAATCATTGACGCTCTGTTGATGTTTACCTTAGCAATATACTACCAGTCATTGGGAGCTCAACTGTTGTATGCAAGATCCATACAGTCAGTATTGACAGTCAACATAATGTTTTGATGAATGATCATTTGTATCTGATAGCTTCAAGACCTCTCAGTTTCTGAGGTACCACAATACCCGTCATCTGGATGATGAATAATGTAGGTCCAACGCATTTCAGCGCTTTCGGCTGGCAATCTATATCATGAATCTTCATCAGCTAGTTGTATAAATATATAGCCCGACTACCTCACCATTCCTTATCCAGCCCATGTTCCTCAATTTCCATCATGTACCATAACCGATGTTCAAAATCTCAACATTGTGCAGCACATCTGAGCGAAGAGCAATGCAGTTGGACGCATGGATCAACGCGGCAGGACCGCTGTCAATTATCCGGGTTCTGGTTGAGCATTGCCCGCTCCTTTGATGAGTGGTATGATATCACAGACTTAAACTTAGTTAGTATCCCTTGTCTCAAACTTAAATTTTGCTGTCTCATTTGAGCATAACAGGCAAGACAAGATACCTTTCCTTGGTCAACCATCACCTTGGTTTGGAGTCGAAAACATTCGCCTGGCCTGGACGATCCTTGCACACACACCAACAGATTATCATATCTCACAATTTGGTCACTGGAATCCAGAAATAGTTCACACATAGCGAAACCGGTACACAAATTGCTTTTACCACAGATAGGTCATCAATATTAACTATTTGGCTATCTATACCTCTTGTCAGGCTGGAGCCATCAGCATGACTTTGTCTGAATCCTATCGCTATATGGTAATTAGTAGTGGACAGGATGTGGACCAGTTGAAGCTTATGGGGTCGATATGGTTCAAATTCTAAATCGGAGACAAATTCGCCACCACATCTGGCATGAGGGATGCTATGTCTTTGTGTGACTGCAGTGTCTCTGAAGGAAGCCACATTGTCCTGATTCCTGGTTGCAAAGTCCTTTGAGGCATCCGTGATTGTCTTGAGACAATATCAAGGGTCTATATAGGCACTCTGGATGTTGTTAGCAATGGTGTGGCAGCATTCGTGGCTGTTCAGGGCTTCAAAACAGCTTGTACCCTCAATTCGCCTGTCCCATACTTTACATCTCACTCACGGAAGTAGTCGGCCGCATCCCCCCATCTCGGTAGCATCAGTGGCACAAGCCACATCTTCTTCTGCCAAAAACTATCCATTCAGTGCAGTACTGGTTTCGAGGTGTTCTCATCACCCACCCTGGTTGGTCATCGTCACTCAGCTTGCCAAACTCTGTATCTTCTTAATTATCTTCGACAACTTCCCCAGCCTCCTTATCATCTGAGTTTGCAAGATCGCTCACACTGACTCTGAAAGCATTGAACACCTGAGATGTTTTTTCGGGCATTCTGGTTCTCGATCAGGTATTTTCAGCATTTCTCAGATCTTCTTGCACTTGCCTACAAGTTGTTTCAGCGTCTTCGGTATGATTTCATATTCCAGCAGTCTCTTCAGCCACATAATCCTCGATCGATCTCTCCAGTTTTTCGTGGCATATCAAGTGTGTTTGTCGTCTTTTCCTTGCCAAAAGCATCAGTTTGGATATTAAGCTGCACAATGCTCACAACGCTCCGACGGTTTGTGCGTACAAGTAGCAGTTGCACTTATTCTCATGATGATATCGTTGTGTGGATTGCTCCTGCAATTTGCTGTATTTGTGCAGCCAGAAGTGGTAAAAGGATCTTTTTGGGAGCATTGACCATGTTATTAGATGTTAACCTTGTTGTTGCGCAAAATGTTGGATGTTGCAAGATATCGACCACAAGGAGGCAAGCTGCATCGTGTATGTCAAGGTTGGTATGTTCAATCAACGCGAATAAAGCAAAATCTGCTTCTTTGACTGTCACTTCAGTGGGAATAGTATTAGCAACGGTTCTGGACCGTCACTTCTGGACCGTGTCCAGATCCGCACCGAACCATTGGCAAATTTGTAGTCCAGGTTGTCAATAGACCCGAATTGTCCACCCAGGTACATTTCGATGGTAAACTCCCAACCCATCTGAATTGGGCTTGTTGTCAGTGGATCCATCTATATATCCATATAAAGCTCTTGAATTTGCAGTTTGTTAATGGTATCTTATCAAAATCGCGTTTTCAACAACCAGTAATGCACTTTTGCATGTTGTGCAGTTTACAATATTGATTAATTTGGTATCTGAGTTTCACCATTGATATATGGTATTTTTGCCTATCAAGGTGGTCAATAATACAGTTATGTGTGAGAAGATACACACAATGCCTTGGCTACAAAATATGCAAGACCTAAAACTGTTGACACTCCATTGACGTTCAGTTTCAGGATGCAGCAGGGAACATGTCGCTGTTGATTTTCCCAGTAAAGGCTGCCAATATCTGATAAATGGATGTCTGCAACCTATCGGAACATGAATTGCCCAACATTGAAAGCTGAAAATGGTTGATACTCTGTTGACGCTCGTTCTAAGGATGTGGCGTTGACTGTCTCGGTATCTCTTTCGCTTATGACAGCTCCAAATATGTCCGTTATGAAAAACAACGACCAAGTCACTGGGGAATTACCGTACTTACAAGACCACACATCGTTGACACTCCATTGACGGTCAACTCGATGTATTGTTGATTCAACATCTGCTGCCAATGATAATTGTTTTCAGCATGATTTGACGTGATTGGTTTTCATTCTGGCCATTTGAGACTTGGCCCTGTAGCAAAGCTGAGCGGCGTGATATTCTTGCACTGTTCACTCTGACACAACTAAATATGATGAATCTTGCCAAAAGATTCATTGCGGCTGCTACTCAGCTGTTCATTAACCAATATTCACAAGCTACTTCTCACCATTCGCCCACGATATATCTCTAACTGAAGCTCTTGGTCAAGCTACATATTGAAACTGGTGAACCATTAACACATTCTGTCCAAATGTTTCTTCACTCAGTTGTTTCTCCTCGTTTCTATTGCATTGACTGTCAGCAACACCTTTTCAGCCAGTCTATTTCAGTTCTGGATTGGCCAAACCAATGCTGGAACATTTCGCGCGGCTCTCACATCCTACTGGTCTAGGCAGTCCGGATCCTCATTGCCATTATTGTGCTCTATAATGGATTACTGTTCTGCTGCGCACTCGTCTTCGCTGTCACTTGGATTATCCAAGTCGCCATTCCAGTTTAGCCATTTGTCGGTGTCCAAGATGCTTTCAGGTGTGCTATCCTCGTCACTGCAAATTGGATGATGGTTGATTGTCTGGATTTGGCGGATATTCAAGATATCAGCTTGTCCTCCAGGGAGGTCATTTGCAGACAAATATGGTGGCAGAGGTGATCTTTCTGACAATTTAAATGTAGCCCCACCATTATGGTGGAAGAGTCAACTGGAGGCTTTGATGATCTCTTCCGTGTCCGAAATGTATTCAACGGCTGTAATCTGCTTGCATTGGGCACGAGATTCCCACTGTGTAGCACATAGCTTCTGGCTGCGCTGACACATGTCCAAAAAGTCATTGACCTTGGCCATTCTGCGCAATTTGCTTTCATCTGACTCTTTCTTCATTTCCGAGGAATTTTCTGAGTTTGTAGTATCCGATAGTAGGTTAACACCCCCGAAAATCACCTCATTGGCTTGAGGAAACTGCCTTACTATGATTTTTTCGCAAATGGACTTGCCTGTGGTTATTGACAGCCCCCAGGCAACAACATCTCGCCCAAGGGAAAAACTGGCCTCCAGTTCGACACCCTGTGGTATGAGAAAGAATATGTCCCATGTCACACTGGAGAGATCAGCTTACTTTGAGTGCATTTCCTCTTGTTGGCGCCACCTGTTAATTATGTCTGGTATCCAAAATGTACTGCTAATCTCCATTGGGCCGGAGTGGTAATCATTGAGATTTGGATGAATTTGCCCGCAGTTCTTTGTTGCTGCAGGCGGGGAATTCAGAAACACCCTGGCGGAGGTCAATAAGAGTGCTGCGTGATTGCTTCATCCAGGTGTTGTCGCGGCCCCATTGTGATGCATCGAGTATTTTTCATCATCGCCGGGCATATCATATGGATCGAAGGATGATTGAGATGTTTCAGAAGCCATTGCAGAGGGGACGAGATTGCCGCTCGGTAAGATTGTGTGTGTATTGACCGGCACATGTCGATGTTTTGCAGATCATCCATTCTCCATGTACTTCAAAAAGGCCTCATGGTAATGGTCAGTATAGGTTGTCTCGTCCTCATGATTAATATCCATCCCCTGATCCCACTTTTTGATCAATCGCACCTTCCGGAAAGGATCGAGATCATGTGCAGAAATGAAATGCATCCCCGTAGTTGAAGTTACTTCAGCGTAAAATTTGGACAGCTTCTGTTGAGCTAACTTCACAACGAAGAACAAATCTTCCTTCAATGGAGTCTTCTTCTTTGCCAAATGTCGCATCATGCCATGCATATGATTGAACATGTCATTATACACTGTGATGACGTCACACAATATGACTGTATGCCTCTTCGACATCCACAGGGTCCAATATCGAAATGCCCTCAATCATTCCATGGCAGATTGCATCATGGTCCATTTGTCTTGAGTTGTGAAATGCGGCCGGTAATCACTGTATTTTGGATTCTGGAGGAATACAAGTTTGAATTCGTGTGATTGGTAGGCGTGATCGAGTAACTCCAGTGTTGAGTCCCAATGTGTCATCACATTCATAATCGGAAGTACTGCAGTCCGGACCGTGCTGTTTTGACAGTCCATGAACTCGTTTCGGTGACCAGGTGCCAGCATAATCATTACCACAAGCATTCTCTCCTATATGACGGTCGGTCTCAGGATTTTCAAAATATCAAGAAATACATACTTTCTCAATTATGTTTGGTATATCTGGTCTCATGCCCAACACCTTGTTGATTCTAGCATTGCCCAGGTTTCGAAGTCATTGACTGTTTCCGATGTCTATGCTTTTATTCTCTCAACATTGCTGAGTGTGTCCATAGGCTTCACAAGACTTGGTGCAGCCTTTTACACCGAGACTGCTCATGAATGCACCTACAGCCAGCTGTTTGACCTGCGCCATGCGTGGTATATGGTTCCTCAATGCTGACCACAAGAACCCAGAGGCCGCAGGTATTGATTGCAGCTCGCATGTGATCGAGTAATTTGAGGAAGCGTTATCAGTTGTACTGCCAACCAAAGGGCTGTCAGTACGCTCAAAACAATCAAGCACATCCGTCAAATGTATGGCTAGCCTTGCTCCTGTAAGTAAGCCCTTGACCTATCATGCTTATATAGCTTTTGAAAGCGGAAATGAATAGGCAATCAACCACATTGAATGTGAGTTTAACTTCACACAATGCCCAATGTCGATCCACATAGTTCGCAATGTCCGACGTTTTGGCCTGTTTGTTCGTTGATGTCCATCCGTCCAAAGCTTAACTAACTTCATTTCATCATGGCAACTGCTTCTGAGAGGCATCCAAGGTCAGTGGGTGTTGTCTCAGGCAAATGTTACTGGGGGTCATAGGGGATGGGCGCACTAAGTCATCGGTTGATGCGTTATATGACTGTCATAGCCACAGCTTGGATATCGTGTTCCATGGAATACATGGCGAAACAATTCCTAACATGAGGTAGTGATTCCATGTGTCATGGTGAAATTCTGAAGTTTCGAAGTCCTTAGCTGTCAGTTTGGAACCATTTGTCTGTCATTTCGGTGAATATGGAATAACCTGGATGTCAAACAACATTTGACTCTGCGGACTTATGGTTCTGATTCCTCGACTTCTTAGCCTCTTCAGGATGGCCAAAGCTGTTTCATGGACCGTTGAACTAGTCAATTCAGTATCCCCTCACTCTGTAAATTCATTTAACTTTGTGATGTCAGCTTTTGCCAATAAGTGTTTCCCCATTGAGCTGGTCCCATGTTCTGATGGATGGCAAAGAACTCGATGACAAACCATACATATGATGCCAGGGCTGCCGGTCTCTCAATTCCACAATGCAAATAGAATTGCCACAAAGGCGCATGTCTAGAACTATTCTAGTCAATAGATCACTTCCAGCTTAGATTCATTGAAGCCGACCAAGTATCGAAAACGATTTGTAAAGTAAGCACCCTCTAATGACGAATCAAGGCAGGTTCATCTTAGCAAGACCTCATAACCTCGAGCAAAGACGTGTTCAAAGATCTTGAATCCGACATGGGGGTATGAATTAGAAAGCTGGGTAATCCAACTTGAAATACTGCCGAAAGTCAAGTTACAGTATACCAGACTGCGGGTTCTTAAATATTGACTCAATATCCAGAAGCCAAAAAATCAGATCTGTAAGACATTGCATGCATATTGGTGAAGTTGTATACAGGGACAGATTAGAAAGACTGATTGTGAAAAACTTGATTTAGGAACAGCACAATGCAGTTGATTGCTGCATAGCTTTCTGAGCCTCCACAACAATGGTTGATGCTCGGTGGGTGCACAATTGTAAGAGGTGGATGCGATATCGTCACTAGAAGTTTTGCCCATCATGACTGCAAATAGGTTCATTGTGGGTTACCTGCGTTTCTATGCCGTTAGATTATCCAAGATGCAAGATCAAAAATCGTTAACTCTTCTTTGATGCTCTTCTGATGATCATTTTGGGCAATGGTTATGATTATATCGCAAGCTGTTCTGCCTAGTAAGGCTGCTGATAGTTCGATTATGGATGAATACAGTCACAAAGCCATTGGATTTTCCAAGATGCGAGGCCTTAAATCATCGACGCTCAATTGATGCTCCTTTTTAGAATTTAGTTGCCATGTCGTCGAAAGCATTTTTGCCTTCAAAGGCGGCCGATTGTCTGATTATGAGTCAATGTCGCTGCCGAGCCCTACCATCTTCCAGGATACAAGGCGAAAAGTTATTGAAGTTCCGTTGACGCTCATTTTTAGTACCTAGTCGCGATGTTGTCAGAACTATTTTCGCCTAGACAGCCCGTTGTTAGTGTGATTATGGCTTAATGTCTCCGCACAGCGCTGGCATTTTCCAGGATTGAAGGCCAAAAGTTGTTGATGCTCCGTCAACGCTCATTTTTGGACATAGTAGCGATGTTCTCGCAATGATTTTGGCGTAGAAAGTCAGCCGATCATATCATTATGGTGCAATGTTGCTGCTCAGCCATTGGATATTCCAAGATGCATGGCCAAAAGTCATTTATGCTCCATTTATGCCCATTTTTAGGACATAATAGTGATGTTGTGATAGCAGTTGTTACCTACAGAGGTGGCTGATACTTCGATTATGGATTAACGTTGCCGCACAGCCCTTGCATTTCATATGATGCAAGGCGAAATGTCATTGACACTCCGTTGACGTTCATTTTTAGGACATAGTAGCGATGTTGCCATAACCATATTTTCCTAGAAAGGTGTCCCATAGTTCCATTATGAGTTAATGTTGATGCGCAGCTCTCTGGATTGTCCATGATGCAATACCAAAGATGGTTGACGCGCCGTTGACATTGAGTTGACGCTCATTTTCCGAATGTCGCAATTAGCGTATCATTTGCCTTTTTTGCTATAACACCGAGCAATACATTCACTTTGGAAGGATGTGACAATGCAGCCCATTGAGTGCCAAATGAGTAAGACTAAACATCATTCACACTGGGTTGACACTCATATTTATCACATCGAAACAGCCTTTGTTCACTCAATTATTGAATGCAAACAATCATATACACATTATTGAAATCCAATATGGCATTTGTATGTATTATTGTTTGCATCCAGGAGTGTTGTTACCTCCCAATTTGTGATCAACTCCTATCCACACAATTTGAGGGAGAGATGATGTGGCTCTATCACATTCCGGTGCTTTTGGCCAGCAATTTGCGGTATCTCGATCATTTCACTAGTTTTTGGTCAATATGGCTTGGCTTACTCACCTTTCCTTATCCAGCTCCTTCTCATCAATTTCTAAGACGTACCATAAGGAATTTTGAATATCTCAACAATGTGCACGAGGTCTGTGCGGAGATTTATGCAGCTGGAGCCATGGATGAATGTGGCATGACAGTTGTTGTTCAGACAGATTCTTCATCAGCACTAACTGCTCATTCAATGACATGAATGACGTCATTCACATACATTTCGTTGATATATTTCGTCACTAATATAGCTTTTGTTTTGTTGCTTAACAGTCACTTGCAGATAGCAATCGACCGTGTTGGCCGTGTTTCTGCGTGATTTGGATTCTAGAACATTCACATAGTGCGTTCAACCCTTGTACATGCACCGACGAATTATCATGTCTCAACATCTGATCACTGAAATCAAACTTAAGCTGACATGTAGCAAAATTGGTGAACGAATTGCTTTTTACCAAGATATGATGTAAACAATTACAGTTTGCCAATCAATTCCTCCGGTGACACAGGAGCCATCACCATGTCTTTGTCTGAATCTGGAATCGATATGGTGATCAGCTGGAGGCTATATGGAGGGGTAAAAGGTTTCTGGTTCAACAGGTTGCACATTCAACAAAGGATAGGTATCACGCTCTGCAGCTGGCTCATGACCGGATATGTTCGTGTTCTACCCTGGCTGCACAGAACCTAGCCTTATATGACTACTTCCTGGTCGAGATGTCCATTGCGACATTTGCGGTATTCCAGCGTCGATGTGAAGTCACTCCATAACGTCTCCCAATGTTGGCGGTGCGGGTGCCTCAGTGTCATCACCAGTTTGTGGTTGAACAATGGCCGGAACCCTCAATTCGGATGTGCCGTACTTCTTATCAGTTTCACCAAAGTATTTGGATGCATCCTTCCATCCCAGTTGTGTCAATTCGTCAAGCTTCGGGTGCTTCTGCCGAAACCCCTCGATGTACTGCTGTACTGTTCAGGTGATTGTGCCCATCTCCCAGCCGGATTGATCATCTTCGCTCAGCTTGCCCTGCTCTGGCGCTTAATCATCGAAATCTTGCCCATCCTCCCCATGGTCGAAACTTGCACGATCACTCAGACTGTCTCCGTCTAGCAGTGACACGTGACTGTTGTCGGGTAACAGCCAATGAATATAGTCGGGTCCCCATGAGACTTAGATCTCTAGTGATAATCTTACCTATTCATCCATATTTAATATCACTTGACTGCACATTCGCAACCGTATACCATAATTACCATTCATATTCCTATCAGGCCGAATGCTGGCATATGTGCCCTTACACTATTATCGCTTCTTCAGTGAACGGGTATGTTGCGCTGACGGCATTTCGCGAGTTTACCCCTGTTTCCGAACCGCAACCTCATGTCACAATCAAGATTTCAACCTTCCAAATACATTTCGGGAAGCATGATCACTGCAGAGCATGGAGCCTGAATCAGTTCAACATTCGATTAAGCCAGGAGAAGGCGCCCGTGTTGAGTTCAGAGACCAATTGGTGCATAGCACGTGTCACCAGCAATGACGACGATGATCACAACTACAGGCCACGACTATTCACTCCGGCCGATGAGAGAAACCAAATACGATCGAGATGTTGTGTCAAACACCATTTCTCCAAGTCAATTGAGTCCGATCATCAGCCAGAGAAGCTTCAATGGATGCAATGCATCGCGGGCAATAAATATGATTATCACAAGTACAGTATTCGACCCTATCAACCAGTGAAATCGAATACCATTCCTACAAGTCATTTGACCGCGATCATCAGTCGGAGAACATTCATTTGATTGTGCAAGCTTACCCCGGAAGCGGCTATACTGATAACTGAACGCGAAGTGAAACGTGTCAGAGCGTCTTGTACACCTACAACTCGAGCAACCTCGCAGAACCTCGGAGGACAGCAACGGGAAAGGCAAATAGGGAAGTTTCAGAAACACGGCAATAATAAACGTAATGTTCGACCATCAATCTCCGAACCTGGGGAAAGCACTTCCGGTGATTCCAACCATTCCAACGATCCTGATACCGGGAATTCAATATCGGTCAAGTCGAATAAGCCCAGTGGACTCAGTCATGTTAACTCATCACCGGTGCTGTGGTTTTCAAAAGAAGTCGATGAAACCTGAAAGGCAAACCGGCGATGCACTAGGTGTGGTAGCAGAGACTACAAATGATACCGTCAGACCACATTTACACGGCAACATGCCGCGAGTCAAAGGACAAATCCACAGCCATGCACTGAGTATCATTTTATCGCCAAGCCTACATAGGAAACTTGAGCCACCATAGTAACCAGCATTCACCTTCACCCTGGCCCTGTGATGATGTTTGTAAAGGAGAGCCGAATTTCAAGTCTCTTGCTTCAGTATTATGTATACCTGAAACCGGTTGATGAATCAGAGGTTTCATTTAGTCATCCCAATGAACGTATATGACCTAGTCTTGGGCATGCTATGGCGAGAAACCCGGAAATTGACTGGACCAAAGGTCGATTGACAGCCCTATGAACACCAGATGGATCGCAATGGGTAAAGTTTCCAGAAGACTATTGCACAAGTCCTCGGCCGGATTGCAGTAAGGGAATCAAAAATGAACCGCCCCCGGGTATACAACTACTCAGGCCTACCGCATTGGATCATCTCTGAGCTAGTGAGGAAGAGGTCGAGGCATTCCCCATAAGACTTAATGAATGTCAAGGGTGGCTGGGAGCATCACTGGAAGACATTAACGTAGGTGAGAGAAACCCCAAGATGCTGAACACACAAGCAGGAGCAGCAGCGGTGATTGCGGCAGAGGAGTGACATAGTGACAGTGTTTGGATGACCGCTACTGGCTCGCCAATACACGAAAGGAGACACTGGACACCCAGGGTGGTCTGTTAGGACGCACCATCTGATCCAGCCATCCCGGGACCCGTACCCAGCTCCACTGCACTCAACCATGCTACAATGTAGAATGCACACACGGAAAATGAGAATAGGAACAGACATAGTCAACATGGAGATGGTAGCAGATGATGGGGGTCGCATCCCAGCACAATATCAAGATTTCACAATATCTACATTTGACATATCCTCATGAGATAGAAGGACTATGTGCACGTATTCAGCCAAGATGTGCCAACTCTCGCACTGCACCTATGATTGCATGCGAATGGAATTCGTGAGGAAGTGCAATTCTGTCTCGAGGAGTGTAGCAAGGGCGTGACAGGCAATGACAGGGTAACCCGGCCATGAGGAACCACACAGAGTGCGTGGATCTACGAAATCTCGGACAGTGCGAATGAAGGATGGGGGACTGCGGCTGTCTGTCAACTACTGGGCTCTCAATGAATCCATGGTGATGAACCGATATCCTCTCACACTGATCTTGGAGATGCTTGACAGGACCTCAGAAATGCCTATCACCTCATCGAAATCAATGCAGGCGATGAGTACAAAACCGAGCTACAATACCAATTAGAGGAGATTAGTCGTCAACAGAACAATGACCTTCGAAGAGATGGATGACCATACTGGAGGTGCCGGAATGACGTACCAGAGTGCACTAACCAACAGAGAAGCCCAGCGGCAATAAATGCACCCAGAGAGCCGGGATCAGCGTACCTAGTGAACAAACAATATACACAGCTAGCATCCAGAAAATGATAAGCCCACCAAGAGTACAATTCCTAATGCCAATCGAGGCGAGTTCATATAGTGACAGCTACCTTGAGCACCGATTGTCGATGACTACATGATCGCGATACCCCTGAACGTGTCACTCATTTTACCGTCAAAGTGGAAAGGATGAGGAGATCAGACCAATTGATGTCGACACTGGCGAAGAGAAGTCTAAGGGTTAATGATGAAGCAAGTCGAAACACGAAGCTAGTTGAAACACCAAGCAAGTCGAATTACCAAGCAGGTCAAAGGCCAAAGCAAGTCAAAAAGAAAGGCCAAAGCGAGTTAAAATAATGAGACGACAGCAAATTGAAAATGAGATGAAAGCAAGCGGAAAAAAGAGATGAAGCAAGTGGACCAAGAGCAGACAAGAACCAAGCGAAGTCGAAGCCGTCCAAAGTCCAGAGACTAAGGATTAGTGTTAGCAATGGGTCCGGGTAACCCGCCAGCGGTCCGGGTTTGGACTGGAAAAATTGTTCGGTTCGGTTCCAGAACCGTCCAGAAACCTGACCCGCAGCTTCTTGGCGGGCCAAACCCGGACCCGTACCCGTCAACCCGCGGGTTTTGGCGGGTCTGGCTAGACATGTCAGTTCCAATCTCCGGTTCTAGTTTTCGGGTTTTTCTATTTATGGTCGCATTCAGATATCCCACTGTCTTGTGCAAAATATTAACTTTGGTACATCATTGTCTTTGTTCGATTTATTGGCTGCCATTATAATCCAAACAAGCAGAGACATGCTCGCTGCAACATCATGAAGAGGAGCGTGAACGATTTTTCGTCTTTCATCATTAGAAAGATTTAAGGTACAGAACAGCCATATTGACAGTTGAGGCAGTCATTAACCCGCAATTGGATCAGTGTGCACCTGCTACTGCACAGACGACATGTGGTGAGCTGATGGAGATACACGATAGTGAAAGCAGAAAATCGCAATGCCGCTTGAAACTTCACACACAGAAAGAAGCCAACTGAGATTGGCATCTGGGAAACCACGGTGTCACGGCGCAAGAAGGTACGAAGGTACTTAGGAAATATAGAAGAAAGATATGGAAGGTGTGGAAGGAATTGTGTTACGGAAAGGCGGAGACGTTGGAAGACGCGGCGAGATGGTGGCGGTATAATTTAGTATAGATAAGGAAGTGAGCTGAGGTGTTGCGACGTCAGGAGAGGTGGCGTGGTTGTTATGATAAGGAACAATGGAGTGGTGTGTAAGATCATGGGATGAGATTCGGATGGTATATCGGAGCATGAAGAATGGTTCGAGGGTGGCAGATGAATTGTATATAAAGAGAGTGTTGATAAGTGTTGGAGGATTTCCTTTTCTTCTCTCTTTACTCGTTCTCTTGTATAGCAAGCAATAGTCCGACTTTGAAAAATATTTTGATTCTTGTCCCTCGATACGCACTTCGAGTTCAGTCCTGCAATATCCACATCACCTGCGTCCGACCCCGCCCGTTACA
>Ga0307512_10001400_pt1 | contig 34285 bp, 30 predicted proteins | sample 14_EM_MG_FD_200267 | JGI IMG/M metagenome (GOLD analysis project Ga0307512, IMG submission 200267) | Populus trichocarpa ectomycorrhiza microbial communities from riparian zone in the Pacific Northwest, United States - 14_EM | ecosystem: Host-associated > Plants > Roots > Unclassified | place... | reverse complement strand
ACTTTGTTGTTGTTTAATCATACTGTATTGACTCTAATTAGAGTATGACAGGACCCTGATATCCCCTCCGCCTCCGGGCGAGCCGGCTAGATGGCGGAGCTCCCCCCCCGCTACCCTTCGTCCCCGCACATGATCCCACTTTCCCGCGGCTGGTAGAGCGATGACTATAAGTGAAAACACATCGAGGAACATCTACAGAGCGATAAGATTGATAATAAACACAATAAGCATATTAGATGGATTGATTCGATCGATGGTAGAATCCGACTGATTCAGTTCAGTGACTTGATCATGGCCTCACGTGCACGGTAAGGCTTGTCCGAGATTTCGTTTTTTTCCGGTAAGTATTGATGCTACACTTGCCGAACTCACTTGACCTGAACTACTATGCATGACAGTCTGGTCAGCCTTGTAATGGCGACAATAAAACCGGGAATGGCTGGAATGCTGCAGGGGACTGTCAGGCTGGCGGCTGATTGCGTTCATTAACACTCAACTGGCATGAGGGGAATTGCGCTATAAATGAATATACGGAAAGACGGAACAAGCCCGTAGGTGTGGTAAGCCCACACTGAAGACACCAATCACTGGTCGCATTTTCCCTATTGCAGAAATGTCGCAATGTATTCAGCGACATTTAGATTCCTCACTGCACCTATGATAAAATTTAACAAAGATGTGCTTCCGTGATGAAAGTCATTCTTGATGTTCCTGAGGTCTTTGGTATGTCATTCTGGGTAGTTAAGTACGCTGTTTACAGTAGTCATCTGGAGCATCGAGTGGGATACTAGTCGTTTAGCTATTGGCTATGGATGCACCACCGATCTCAACCCCACACCAAAGATCGGATTTACCCCGCACCATGCCGGTATCAACTATATATTTCTGCGAGTCATATAGAAGACGAGCTAATTCCGACAGGACCTTAGGCGAGAATTTCGCATTTGGGCACTTGAAACACAGCAGCGGAGCCTGGTGCGTTGCAGCCCTGTGTCAGGGCATCCTACTTGCAGCACTAAGCTCTACGTATGCGTTCTAAAGGCGGATAGGGAACTCAAAAATTCTCCAGCTGTTGCTTCTCAGAAATCAGTACTACATCTCCAGATGTACTAAAGACTGATGCCTAGAGAGGCGCACACTACAGTGTTTCTGGGCACTTTTTAGTCGCCAATAGGATAGAAACTACTTGCGCATTAATGTCTATTGTAGTTTGTCCCCACATGCAACCATACAGTGTAAAATGAATAGCATCCTCCTACCCAGTAATGAATAAGTAATTAATCATGAATACATACATACGAGAGTATCTTCTCATAAGTCGCTGTCGGTTACGCCGCCAACGTATACAGCACTTTTAGAACCTACTAAGTACAATACAAAACTCCTCTGCCAGTTGATACCATGATATAATACCCGAAATTTAATAAAAATATCAATAAAGGAAACAGTACAATGTGTTATAGACAAATGATGCCAACGCTAACATAGCAGTTGACAAACGAGAGGAGTTTAGATATAACTGAAGCTATACCTGTATCAACGTTGCAAGTTAGCTTACACTCAAGATGAGGATATTTTATCAACTTGCATTCTTTACCACTTATTACCGACTCCGTGGCAGTAGTTCCAATGCTACGTCTTGCCCAATCATAAACGCCCCCAATTCTGTACGGTGCTCAAGACGAAAGAGTACAAAATCGTTTACAAAGGATGTCATGAACGTCCACGACACCTTCATAAATAATTCAAGAGAGAATGCGGCGGCGATCCCGATGACGATTAGTACCGGAAGGGAGATGTAAAGTTTCTCCGTTTGAAGGCCTACGACGCGTACTGAGAAGGCTACCATTCCGCCGACGCAGCAGAGGCTGAGAAGGAAGCTCCTAAGTGATATTAGTAAATGTACCGGCAATAAAGAGAAATTTATATCCAGTTACATTGAAACGAACCCCTGGTCCATGCAGGCTTTGATGAAGAGGAGAAAAAGAATAACCCAGACCACCAACCCCCTACGCTCATCAGTATAACGCCAGCGGGAATTGGTTCGTTGACGTACACTTTCAACCCCCATGTTGCCGGTTGGAATTGCTCGGCGGCATCCGCAAATGGTACAATAATGAACGCTAACAATGCCATGCCGAAAAAAGCCCGCTGGGGTTTTGGCCATGGCAACAGAGATTTCCTGTGGCGGGGGGTGCTTTCAGTATATTCTCTAACCACCATACTATCGAAAGGTCGGTAACTGAAAAGGCGTTGATCCATATTGGGTAGCCTCAGATCAGCTGTGTTAGGCAACGAATTGTCGGAAGCCGGGCGGAGGAGCGTTGGGGTAGCAAGACCTGTTCTCCGTGCAGCTTCCTGAAAAGTGATTTGCCCGTCAAACAATGTCTCATAAAAGCCCAAGCGTGCCTTCCATTAGGCTTCTAACCAATTCTCCGAACCCTGTAATCCTCTGGGTGATTTGGTTCATGCAGAATATTCGGACTTCTTACCTGTGCGGAAGATGTAAAGCTGTGCGCTGTTGCTGTAAAATCGTGCTCAGTTTCTGGTTTAGTTGTTAAAGGGCCTCTAAAGGGTCTCGATGACTGGCGGCTGGTAGTGGGGTGTGTCTCATCCACTTTGAGAGTTTTGCGAGGAAGGGTTCGATTGACGTTGAGGTTATCAAATCGATATTCCGCCTATTGGAATATTCCAAAGCTTAGTTAATCGATAATAGTCCGTAATTATGCGAGAAAATGTATGTTACGCATCGTACAATCAAACGAAGATATAACTACTAAGAAAAGTTTGTACGAACCGTACGGTTGCAGCTCTCCTTTAAACCCTGCCACGAGTGGACAACGGGGCACCAGAGGAGACCAAACTAAACGAACGAATTCGCGAACGGCTTAAGTAGATAGGGTGATAATGGTTTACGAATAAGGGATTGAAAGAATAGAAACGTCTTCTTCGAACAAAGGTTGCACCGTTGAGACTGGGGAACGTAAGGGAAGAGCTGATGTTGTGATTTGTAGGGAGAGAAGAGATGGGTGAAGCTAGGTAGCAGTATGGTATGGCAAGCAGCAGTGTTTGACGGTGCACTGCATAGTCCATGGCACTAGCGGCCAACACACAGCTCTGTAGTCGTGAGGAACCCCTGCAGAGCATCGTCCAACGTCATTCGTTAGACCAGATAAGGGATGCTATCCTGCCAATCATTTCACAATACAGTAACAGATACGCTTCAAGCGCTTACCTTGTTGCGCTGTTAGCTCCACCATCGCGCAATACGGCTGAGTAGGGTGGGTCCCATCACTTCCCACACACCTTACTAGACTTAACCTACCTTTCAACATTGCTCATCGATATCTGTATTTCTGTCTTCCTGCTGCGTTGCACTTGACAGTGTTTAGCATCAACTACACATGTGATTGTCCTGACTTAAATCGATTGAAGGACATGTTTGTTAGCACAATCGCCCGAAAACTTCCCGCCCTACGAAAATGGAAGATGAATGGTTAGTTAACTTCGATGGCAATGCGCTTTACTATCAAAAGTCTGACAGATATCAATGATCACGTAGTATCGTTACAGCAACGTCGATGGATGGAATCACTATACATCGTAGCAGCTTGGATAGGCGGCACGACTATGTCTGCGAGCTTTGTCGCCTTGAACCTAGAACACCATAGCGAGAGCATCCGTCGGATTTCTGCTGTATGAATTTCTTCCAACTGCAGACTCTACACCGATTGATCATAATGCAGGTAGTATTTGCTACATCGTTTGTTGCTGCACCCAGGGTCAACGGTTCTGCGTTCTGGATCATTTGGCCGCTTTTAACCTGTGTTGCATCGGCGACGCTATACACGTTTGCACTGGCAGTCTTGTACTCGAGATCCCCGCTACGCACTTCAACAGCATTCTTAGTAGCGCTAGCAACGGTGTTTGGTTTTTCCCAACGGCTTACTGCAAGCGCGAACGAGCTCTTCATCGTCTTCCTTCCCATAGGAATAAATATCGCCATGTTTGTAGGATTCATTATTTCATGGGCTTGGCCGGGGCTTCAAGGTGTGGAAATACTCGAACATGAAAAAGAACCATCGACAGAATTGATGGATAACCATCTCGAACTAATGGTTCAGCATCCGGTTGAAGCAAACATTGAGTTAGTTAAGTGTTTTGGCTTCGGACGGCAATTGTTAACTGCTTTAGTACCACGAAAATACGTCGATTTACCTGCGATTCTTACTGCAATCAACGAATTGGTAGCATTCTACCAGAGAACAATCAAAGTACCCCAGGTATCTGCACGTCACTCCGAGCCCAGCTCAAAGCCATCGAGACACGAATCAACAACGCAGATCTAATCGAAAGCGGCCAGCCCAGGAGAGTGTACCCAAAGACAGAGGTTAACAAGCTCCTCACTCGAGACCGCATCGCGCCGCTGTTAAACTGTCACTGTGTCCGGTGTCGCTGTGATTGTAGCCTAACTCTGCTGCCATCCGAGACTATCGACACATCTCAGTATCGAACTATATTTGCAATATTATTATCCGTGGACCGCGTGGGAGTCGTCAGGAACTTTATAAAGAGAGGATATAGCGACGAGAGGGTCTTGAGCCAGTTTATTTCTCGAGAAGAAATCAAAGATCTTGTCAGTAATGCCTTCCAGAAAACTGGTCACTTCCCATGGCAGGATCAACATTTTGCCAGAGATTTCATACCATTACTATATGAATTTTTTCTACCTAACCTAGCGACACCGAGTAGTTATTGTATAATGCCATTTTCCCCGCTTGTCACTCTGCCGTTTGACTTGGAGTCCAGGATAGGTAGCGGAGGGTATGGAGAAGTATATAGGGCGAAGCTTCTTGAGGGATATCACGATTTCGAAACCCGTGTAAGTGTTCTTTCATCATGCAGGTGTGTATTCTCATTGTAAATGTAGGATGGCTATGTGGCGGTTAAGATATATAGATCATCGCCTAACACTATGTCCACCTTTGGCACTGTTGATGGAACTGCCAGACCCCAATACGTAGTAAAAAACTTTCGATCCGCAGAAAATAGTCGCGACTATGAATACAAGAATTGCGCCGTAAAAGGAAGTTATCACCGCAACATTGTACCGCTGTTAGCAGCATATCACCATGGAAACTGCTACACAATCGTCTATTCGCTTGCCGACACATCCCTGGATCGTCTGATGAGAATGTCCTGCTCGATGTCTATCTCAGAGATTGCGAGAAATATGGCAGACATCTCCTCTGCATTGGCCTGGATGCACGCTGGACAACAAGATCGCTTTGGCTACCATTCCGACATCAAGTGAGATTCATGGCTGTTGGTACAATTACTGATGCTAACCCGAGTTCTATAGGCCATCAAATGTACTTGTTCGGTTCGACGGAAGTTGGGCATTAACGGATGTCGTATTTGCTCTTGTTAAACGCCCGGTGGATACCGATTCCCTCATCCCTTACACATATTGTGGAGAGAACACCAACCCGGATGCAAAAATAAGGCATAGATCTTTCAGTATATGGTCAGTAGGTTTTGTGCTCATCGAACTGCTAGTGTGGTACGCCCAAGATGTGTCAGGTGTCAAAGACTTTCGCGATGCCAGGAATCTCCCTAAAACTGTAGAGTTATTAGCTGGGGTAGAACTATCGAATCTTAACGAGCACGGCCGCGAGAACAAAGTCTTTGTGGGTTCACTGAGTATTATTCAGCTCTTATTGGATCCGCAAAGGTCGAAATGTCCATCCTTTCGAGAGATGGAGGTTTTGCTCCGGGCCTTGTTGGGCGAGGATGTACGATTGCTTTCACAGGGCATTCGCTTCGAGCCACATATTAAGGTATATTCCCTTTCTTCGTAAATGACTTATCCTAAATCCACGTTCAGACACTTCTCGTTTCCTTCGAGACGACCATGCCGGGTGAATGAGGCTCCGAAGTTTTTTGAAATATGCCTGGTGCGGTAGTAAATAGCTGCGTTAATGGAAAGTCCTATTGAATAATTCTCAGGGTATCAAGTTTTTCCTAACTATGTTTGAATCAGTTTTTTCATTTTTACTGATAGTGTTTATGATCAATCATATCAATATATAATGATCTTGACCTTGAACTTGTGCGGCTTGCCTCCCGACCCACGACGAAATCGACTACGCATTCAGATATGCCTGATATGATAATACCACACCTATTCGAGGAAACTTGAAGTTAATTGTCTCGCAGCCTGCACCCAGTCCTAAGTCCACAATGGTGGGGGTCAAAGTTTAGTTGGCCAGGTACGTGTGAGGAGTGTTTGACTTTTAGCATGTTTATTGAGAAATGTAAATTCGGGGCATGATCAATGTCTGAGTAATGTCGTGTATGTTGCAACTATGGAGGGGAGATCCGTGTGCGTTTATAGACTTTAGGTACAGAGAGGAGAGGAGAGGACTCGAGATATATACAGGCGACTTATGTGCCTTACTATCAGCCCCGGTTACAGTCAAGGGTCATAGAATTCCGACCCGGACATTGATTTACCATCCTGGGGGTTGTTAGACTGCGGCATTGTAGGGTGTTTATATATGACCTGAAAAGGAAGTCACCTGTACACTGAGATCGCCGAATTGACTCACAGGCTATGGACTCATAGTTATAGACTCATCCACAAGTTTTCACTGGCCACTGCCACTGGTATTTGCAATCATGAGCTTCCATAGACTTCAATAGAGTTCCAAGCCTTGATGTATATAAAGACCAAGCTCCCCCCTTTGCTAGTACAATCGACTTTATCTGCATGCACTTGTAACAGGTTATGAGCCTGGAGGCCACTTACTGAACTCACTTTACATTATCTCATGATCTTCAAGAGCCTCAACAATGCTATACCTCAAAAGAACCTCAGCAATCCTAACCCCACAACCATCACTATAGCAACAACCCTATAAACAACACTAAAACTCAACACCACTATTACTATTATCATTATTCAAGATATCTGCCACCACTTAGATGTTTAAAACAAATCATCATTTTATTTCCCATCTTACAATCATTACCCAATCTGGAGGAATATTGTATACTGCATACCAGTTTCAATGGGGGCATACAATATTGTCACTTGAGTGGGACTTCCATTCAAGGGTAATGGACCTGCCATGTACACTTTGCGGAAGAATTAAACAAGGAAAAATGATATTGTGCAACATGTATGTCATAGAAATAACTGTTTTCAAGATGGCAATTCATAGCATATTTGATGCATGGCACTATGAGGTTCTATGAACTTATGTGTTGACAAGGTTGCTATGATATGCATGTGATTTTGTGCACTGGATTCTATACATTATGCTGTATATATCAAACTTGAAAGCAAGCTTTCAGATGCACTTCATTGCAGGCACTGAGGTATGCTCTAATATACACTTCTGATTGCACTAGATTGCGTACTTTGAGCCAGCTTGACTGTACACTCTCAACTATGTTCAATGGCTTACTCCCAGCTGGCATTACTGTACACTCTCAAGTATACCTCTTAGTATGGACCCAATGATATCTCTGAGTTGCTCCCAAGTACACTCCTAGATATACCTTGAAGCATACTCCTGAGCACACACTGCATCAGCAGAATGTATTGTAGCCACCTGGAGCCTCTAGGAGTGTTAGAGAGGATGTGGAGTGTAAACTTAGAAGTGTCAATTTTAGGAGAGTATTAGACCTTAGGAGGGCATTCTAGTCGGCCTTTAGAGGAACTGGGGTCTCTGATGACTGGTACAATAGTACCATTGGGGTGATTGTGATATCACTGGGAACATGGCGGAGCGCCAAACACAAGCCTGGGAGTGCCGGCGTGAAGCCTGCAAGCACCTTGGGTAGGTGCATGGCTCTGGTTAGATTAAGATGTGGCTCTGTTACATTAGTGCAGCTTTGTTGTATTAGTGCGGCTCTGTGGGAGGCTGGCGTAGTAGTTAGTTCTAGCGAGATGTCAGTGCGATCATCAATAACATTCACTTCTATATGTACGGAGAGGCTATTTGCCCAGAGTGGTAGCAACACTCGACTTCTGACGGCGTCACAAGCATCAGAAGCGATCAAAAACAACAAACAATGCTAGATTCACTTGGTATATCTTCGAACCAGTGGAATGCCAGTGGCTTGGAGGCACTGGAGGAGTCTTCTGACTTTGCAGCCTTTTCTGCTACCCACAACACGCACGACACGTACAATTTCAGCTTTACCGACAGATTTGACACAGCCGATTCAATTAAGTTTAGCAGCAGGTTAAATACCTCAGCCACTGCAAGATTCCCACCTACAGAACATCGCACAACAGAATACATCACAAACCAAATGAAGGTCATCGATGACAGCCCTGGGGTATTGTCTGACCGAGTAATCAACTGGATCAGGGCTATGGAGGACGTCCAATTGGAGATCATGCACAGTTACCTCTCTGAGAGCATTGAACAAGCCCAGATATTCGCCAAGATTTGCGAACTCAATGAGAGCGGGCCACTAAAGTGAAGAATTATGAGGCTACTGAGCCCGTCCAAAACGGCCCGAGCAGGGAATCAGTGGCCGCCCAGCAGGAATGTAACCAGATGGAAGAATAGCTACAAATTGAGATACGTTGATCCACCACTATTGTGAGACGGATTGACAAGTGCAGGACGGAGCCTGAGACAGGGGAGCAGACAGACATTGCATAGCTCTGCCTGGAGAAGGACATGCTGCTGCACCAAGTCAAAAATGTCTTGTTAGAGAAGAGCAGACTGGAATCAGGATTGAGAGTGTTCGAACATGTCATTCAACAACTGATGACTAACCAAGTGCAAGTGACTTCAGCGCTGAATACTTCTCAACCATCTGCGGGCCTATTTAGGATCTGTGGCTACTGTGAAGCGACCTCTGGCCTATTCGGGATCTGTGGCTCCGCCAAGCCAACTTCTTTCCTGTCTGGAGGATGTGGCTTCTCTGTCATGTCATGTAACCTTCCGAGGTATGAGGGGAATGAACCCTGGACGATGTCACCACATTTCGTTTTGCTTTGGAGTGACACTTGGTGAATGCAGCCCACATCAGCAAAAAGTATTTTAGTCACTAGAAGCCTCCAGGAGTGTCTGAGAGGATGTGGAGTGTAAACTTAGATGCGTCAATTTCAGGAGAGTATCAGATTCTAGGAGGGCATTACTGCCGGCCTTCAGAGTAACTGGGAGCGCTGGCGAAAAGCCAGGGAGAGCCGACGACTAGCCTGGGAGCACCTGGGAGCGTCGGCAACAAACCTGGGAGCTCCGGTGACAACTCTGGGAGCACCTCGAATCACAGTAGAGCAGTCTGAGAAAGACATCTTCTTTGGAAATGCTTCAGGTGCGCCTGGAAATCCTAGCTACTACTTATCGTTCAACGATTTTTAAAACTCATTTATTCAGTTTGTAATCACATCTATGTATCTATATATAGCTACCCATCAACACACGGTATATCTGGACTGGCTGCTGGTGGTGCTAGAGAGCAATTCGAGGTGCGCCTGAAAATGACGATTATGTGAACTCAGAGATACACTCCGAGGCCCTGATCGAGCAAGTTTGGAGATGCACTTGGAGGCTGTGATCGAGCGAGTTTGGAGATGCACTTAGAGGCGTGATCAAACGAGTGTGTAGATGCACTTGGAGGCCATGGTCATGTGAACTTTGATGCTGTAATCGAGCGAGTTTGGAGATACACTTGGAGGCCGTGATAGAGCGGGTTTGGAGATGCACTTGGAGGCCGCGATCGAGCGAGTTTGAAGATGCAATTGGAGGCCGTGATCGAGTCACTTTGGAGATAACACTTGGAGGCTGCGATCGAGCGAGTGTGGAGATGCACCTGGAGGCCGTGATCGAGCCAGTTCGGAGATGCACCCGCAGGCTGTGATCGAGCGATTTTGGAGATTGCACTTGCAGGTAGTGTTAGCAACAGTTCCGGACCGTCACTTTGGGTCCGGGTCCGGGTCCAAACCGAACCATTGCCCAATTGGCGGTCCGGGTCGTCAATGAACACGAACTGCCCACTCGGGTACGGTTCCATGGTAAACTCCCATCCCGTCTGAATTGGGCGGGTTGTCAGAGGGTCGCCCAGCGGGTCCATCTATAGATTCATATAAGGCTCTTACATTTGCAAGTTGTCAATAATATCTTATCCAAATCGCGTTTACAGCAACCAACAATGTGCTTTTGCTTATTGAGCAGCTTGCAATATCGATTAATTTGGTATTTGTGTTTCACCTTCGATATATGGTATTTTTGCCTAGCAATGCGTTCAATAATACGGTTATGAACGCGAAGTTCTGTGCGATGCCTTGATAACGAAATATGCAAGTCCGAAAACTGATGACGCTCTGTTGATGCTCATTTTCAGGATGCCGCAGGGAGCATGTCACTGTTGTTTTTGCCAGTAAAGGCTGCCAATATCTCATAAATGGATGTCCTCAACCAATCAGAACATAACTTACTCAAGATGCAAAGCTAAAAATCGTTGACGCTCTGTTGACGCTCATTTTTAAGATGCCGCAGGGAGCATGTCACTGTTGTTTTTGCCAGTAAAGGCTGCCAATATCTCATAACTGGATGTGTGACACCAATTGGAACATAACTTGCTCACGATGCAAAGCTAAAAATGGTTGACGCTCTGTTGACGCTCATTTTCAGGATGCCGCAGGGAGCATGTCGCTGTTGTTTTTGCCAGTAAAGGCTGCCAATATCTCATAAATGGATGTCTGCAACCAATCAGAATATAACTTACTCTAGATGCAAAGCTAAAAATCGTTGACGCTCCGTTGACGCTTATGCTAAGAATGGGGCGGTGACTGTGTTGCAATCTCTTTTGCCAATAAAAGCTGCCAATACAACCGTTATGCATATCAACGGCCAAGTCACTGGTGAATTATCATATTTACATGACCACAAATTGTTGACGCTCCGTTGACGCTCATTTTAATGTATTGTCCATTAAACATTTGCTGCCGTCCATAAGTGTTTTCATCCTGATTTGACTTTATCGGTAGTCTTTCTGCTTGAGTAAGACTTGGCCCTGTGGCAAAGCCGAGCGGCGTAATCATGTTGCACTGTTCACTCTCACAAGACTAAAAATGATGTATTATGCCAAAAGATTCTTTGCGCCTGCTATACATCTATTTATGAACCGATATTCACAAGCTACTTCTTACCATTCGCCCATAATACATCTCTAACTGAAACTCTCGGTCAAGCTACATAAAGCTGGTGAACCATTGACGCATTCTGTCCTACTTTTTCTTCCCTCCTTTATGTCTCCACGTTTCAACTGCATTGACCGTCACTGAAACCTTTTGTGCCTGTCTCTTTGACTTCCGTGTCGGCCGAACCAATCCGGGCACATTTGGCGCGGCGCTCACATCCTGCTGCTCTAGGCATTCCGGATCTTTGATGGCATTGTTGTGCTGTATATCGGATTCATCGGCCGCTGTGCAATCCTCTTCACTGTCATTTGGATTATCCAAATTGCCATTCCAGTTAAGCGAATCTTCAGTGTCCGAAATGCTTTCAGGTGCGCCATCATCGTAGCCTTCCACTGGATGACGGTTGATTCTCCGGATTCGGCGGACATTTAAGATTTGAGTTCTTCCTCCAGGGAGGTCAATTGCAGACAAAGCTGGTGACAAAGGTGATCTTTCTGACGATTTAAATGCAGCCGCACCATCATGTTGAAGGAGTGACCAGGATGCTTTGACAATCTCTTCCATGTCCGAAATGTATCCTATGGCGATCATCTGCTTGTTTTGTGCGCGAGATTCCTTCTGGGTAGCATGTAGGTTTTGGCTGCCCTGCCACATCTCCAAAAAGTCGTGAACCTTGGCCATTCTGTGTAATTTCCGTTCATCCGCCCCTTTCTTCATTTCCGAGTTGTTTTCTGTGTTCGTGGTATTCAATTCCGGGTCAGTGCCGGCCAAAATCACGTTATTGGGTCCGGCAAACTGCCTTACAACGACTTTTCTGCGAAGATTCTCGTCTGTGGCTTTCGACTTCCTCCAGCCAATAACATCTCGGCCAAGGGAAAAACTGGCCTCCGCTCCGACACCATGTGGTATGATTGAGAATATGTCGCGCGCCACATTGGAGAGATCGGCGTACATTGAGTGCGTTTCTTCCTCTTGTAGGCACCAGTCGGTTATGTCTGGTATCTGAAATGTACTGCTAATCTCCATTGTGTCGGAGTGGTAATCATTGAGATTTGGATTAATTTGTCCCCAGTTCTTTGGTGCTTCAGGCGGCGAATTGAAGTAGAGCCTGGTGGCAGTCAATAAGCAGGCTGCGCGATCGCTACGTCCAGGTGTCGTCTCAGCCACATTGTTAGGCGTTACGTATTCCTCATCATCGCTGGACAAATCATATGGATCAAAGGATGACTGACAGGACCCTGAAGCCGTTGCAGAGGGGACCAAATTGCTGTTCTGTACCGTTTCGAATTTATTTACCGGTACGTCGATGTTTGGCACAGTATTCATTCTCCACATACTTCAGAAAGGCCTCTTGGTAGTGTGTAGTGTAGGATGTCTCGTCCTCAGGATTAATATCCATTCCATTGTGCCATTGTCTAAACGATCTCAACTTCCAGAAAGGATCGAGGATAGGTGCTGAAATCAGAAGCATCAGCGTCGTTGGAGTGACTTCGGCGTAGTATTTGGAAAGCTTCTGTCGAGCTAACTTCACTGCGAAGAACAAGTCTTCCTTCCATTGAGTCTCCTTCTTGGCCAAAGCTCGCATCACACCATCCATGTGATCGAACATGTCATTGTACAGTGTGATGACATGATGCAATGTGACTGTATGCCTCTTCGACATCCAAATGGTCTAATATCGAAATGGCCTCAACACTTCCATGACCTACTTGACAATTGTCCATTCATCTTGAGTTGTGAATAGCGGCAGGTATTCAGCGTATTTTGGGTTTTGAAGCCACTCACGGGTGAATTCCCGTAAGCGGTAGGCGTGCTTGAGCAACTCCAGAGTAGAGTTCCAATGTGTCTTCACATCCATAATCGGAAGCACTGCAATGCGGACTTTGTCTTTGTGACAGTCAATGAACTCGTTTCGGCGAACAGGTGTTAGTGTAATTAATACAGCAAGCATTCTCTGCTAGATGAAGGTCAGCTTCAGGACTTTCAAAATATCATGATATACACACTTTCTCAATTGTCTTTGCTAAACCTGGTTTCATGGCCGACACCTTGTTGATTCTAGCATTGCCCTCTTTTTGAAGTCTTTGACTCTTCCCAATGTCTATGCTTTCATTCTCTCCAAATTGCTGATCGCGCTCATGGGCTTCCCAAGACTTGGTGCGGCCTTTTACACCGAGACTGCTCATGAATGCACCTGAAGCGAGCTGTATGACGTGCGCCATGCATGGTATGTGGTTGCTCAATGCCGGCCACTCGAGTCCAGAGGCCTCAAGTGTTGATTGCAGTTCACGTGTCATCGAGTAATTTGAGGAAGCATTGTCAGTTGTAATACCAAGCAAACGGCCGTCGGTAAGCTCAAAACAATCAAGCACGTCCTTCAAATGTATGGTTAGCCTTGCTCCAGTATGTTGGCCCTTGACCTATCATCCTTAATTAGCTTTCGAAACAGGAACAGAACAGGCGATCGACCTCATCGAAAGAGAGATGAACTTCACACAATGCCCAACTTCGATCCATATAGTAGGCAATAACCGATGTTATGGCCAATTTGTTTGTAGATGTCCATCCGTCCAAAGCTAAACTAACTTTATTTCGTATCGGCAATTGATTCTTAATTGCATCCACAGTCAGTGCATATTCTCTCCAGCAAATGTTACTAAGGGTTGTAGCGGACGGCAGCACTAGGTCATCACGTAATGCCTTATATGACCATCGTAGCTGAAGATTTGATATCGCGTTCAATGGAATATATGCCGAAACAAACCCTAACATCAGGTAGCGATTCCACGTGTCTTGGTGAAATTCGGACGTTTCAATGTCCTTAGCAGCCAGTTTGGAATGGTTTGTCTGTCATTCCAGTCAATATGGAGCTACCTGGATGTCGAATATGATTTGCCTCAGCGAACTTAGTATTGTGATTGCTCGACTTCCTTGCCTCTTCAGGATAGCCAAAGCTGTTTCATTGACCATCGAACTACTCAATTCAGTAACCTCTGACTTGGTCAATTCGTTTAACTTTGCGATGTGGGCTTTTGCCAGTAAGTGTTTCCCCATTGAGCTGGTCCCATGTTCTGATGGATGGCGAAGAATTCGATGACACACGATACATATGATGCCAGGGCTGCAATTCTCCTCCATTCCACAGTGTAAATAGAATCGCCACGAAGGCCCATGTCTTGAATCATTCCAGGCAATCGGCTGCATTGAGCCTACATTCATTGAAGCCCACCACGCATCGAAGCTGATTTGAAAAGTAAGGTCGCTCAAATCATAAATAAAGACACATTTGTTTTTAGAAGAGATCATAACCTCGAGCAAAGAGGTGTTCAAAGATTGTGAATCCAACATGGTGGTAAAATTTAGAATGCTGGGTAAACCGACTTGAAAGACTGCCGAAAGTATCGTTATAGTCCAGTAGACCTCGGGTTCTTAAATACTGAATACAGCTACAAGCAATAAAATCAGATTTGTAAGACATTGCATGCATATTTGTGAAGTTGTATACATGGACAGATTGCAAAGACTGATCGTGTAAAACTTGATTTAGGAGCAGCACAATGCAGTACATTGCTGTATAGCATTCTGAGCCTCCACAAAAATTCTTGATGCTCTGTGGGTGCTCAATTGTAGGAGGTGGATGCAATATCGTCACTAGTGTTTTTGCCATTGAAGGCTGCCCATAAGCTTATTGTGGGTATTCTGCGTTCTATTGCCGTTAGATTATCCAAGATGCAAGATCAAAAATTGTTGACCCTCTGTTGATGCTCATTTTGGTACATGGTTACGATCTTGTCGCAAGCTGTTTTGACTAAGAAGGCGGCCAATAGTTCGATTATTGATCAATTATGTCGCACCGCACGTTGATTTTCCCAGATGCAAGCCCTAAAATCGTTGACACTCTGTTGACGCTCATTTGGAGAGCATTGTGAAGATGTTGAAATCATCTTTGCCTAGAAACGCGGTCGCTTGTTCAATTATAGCTCAAACTCGCCGCACAGGCTTTGAATTTTCCAAGACGCAAGGCCAAATGTCGTCGATGCTCCGTTGACGCTCATTTTCAGGACATTGTAGCGATGTTGGCTCAACCATTTTCGCCTAGAAAGGCGGCCAATAGTTCGATTATGACTTGATGTCGCAGCGCAGCCCTTGCATTTGCTATGATGCAAAGCCAAAAATCAATGATACTCCGTTGACGCTCATTTTTAGCACATAGTAGCGATGTTGTCTCAACCATTTTCGCCTAGAAAGGCAGCCGATAGTTTGATTATGGCTTAATGTCGCAGTGCAGCCCTTGCATTTGGTATGATGCAAAGCCAAAAATCGTTGACGCTCCGTTGACGCTCATTTTTAGGACACAGTAGCGATGTTGTCGCAACAATTTTCACCAAGAAAGATGGCCGATAGTGTGGTTATGGCTTAATGTTGCCGCTCAGCCAATTGATTATCCACGATGCATGGCCAAAAGTCGTTGACGCTCCGCTGACGCTCATTTTTAGGACATAGAAGCAATGTTGTCGCTGGACGTTTTGCCTAGAAAGACGGCCGATAGTGCGATTATGGATTCACATTGCCGCACAGCCCTTGCCTTTGCTATGATGCAAGGCCAAAAGTTGTTGACGCTCCGTTGACGTTCATTTTTAGGACATAGAAGCAATCTTGTCGCCAAGAGTTTTGCCTAGAAAGACGGCCGACATTGTGATTATGGATTCACGTTGCCGAACAGCCCTTCCATTGTCTACGATGCATGGCCAAAAGTTGTTGACGCTCCGTTCACATTCATTTTTAGGACATAGAAGTAATCTTGTCGCCACGAGTTTTGCCTAGAAAGGCAGCCGACAGTGTGATTATGGCTTAATGTCATCGCGCAGCCCTCTTGATTTTACATGATGCAATGCCAAAAATAGTTGACGCTCCATTGACATTGCATTGACGTTCATTTTTAGGATGTGGCAACAAGCATATCATTTGCCTATTTTGCTTTTACACCAACCAATACGTTGACTTTGGAAGGATGTGACAATACCGCGAATTGATTGCCAAATGTGTAAGACTGTAAATCATTGACATTCTATTGACGCTCACTGTAATCACATCGAAACAGCCTTTGTGCACCCAATATTTGTACGCAACCATTCATATACACCTTATTGACATCCAATATTGCGTTTGTATGTATTATCGTTTCGATCCAGGAGTTTTATTACCTTTTAATTTCTGATCAGTGGCTATCCACGCTATCTGATCGAGAGATGACGTGGCCATATCACATCCCCGCGCTTTCGGCCGGCAATTGCCGGCATGTAGAATAACTCACTAGTTTTTGGTAAATATAGCTCGACTTCCTCACCTTTCCTTATCCAGCTCCTTTTCCTCGATTTCCATGATGTACCATACACAATTTCAATTATCTCTACCATGTGCACGAGGTCTGTGCGGAGTATTATGCATTTGGATACATGGATGAATGTGGCATGACGGTCTTCATTCAGACTTATTCATATTCAGCACTGACCGCTCTTTCTATGACACGTATGATATCACTCACTTCAATTTTGTTAGTATATTTGGTCACTAATATAGCTGTTACTTTGTCGCTTAACAGTCACTTGCTAATGCAAATCGAACGTGTCAGCAGTTATTTAGGCTGATTTGGATTCGAGAACATTCACATGGTGCATTCGACCCTTGCACAAGCACAGACGAATTATCACGTCTCCCAATTTGTTCACTGAAATCAAGAACAAGCGGACAAGTAGCAAAATTGGTAAACAAATTGCTTTTCACAAACAGATGACGTCAAAAATCACACTTTGCCTATCAATTCCTCCGCTGATGCAGGAGCCGTCACCATGTCTTCGTCTTCGTCCGAAATCTATATGGTGATTAGCTGGAGGTTATATGCAGAGGTAAAAGCTTACTGGCTCAACAGGCTTCGCTTTCGGCAAAGGTGACGTATCAGGCTATACGGCGGGCTCAAGCCCGGATATGCTCGTGTTCGACTGCAGTTTCACCGAGCCTAGCCGAATATGACAACATCCTGGTCGAGAAGTCCCTTGCGGCATTTGCGATATTCCAGGGACAATGTCCAGCCTCTCCATAAGCTCTCCAAAAGTTGTTGGTGGAGGTGCCGAAGCGTCATCATCTGTTTGAGGTTGAACGACGACCGGAACACTCAAGTCGGCTTTGCCGTACTTCTTATCTCATTCATGGAAGTAGTCGGCTGCATCCTCCCATCCCGGTTGTGTCAATTCATCAAGCTTCATCTGCTTCCGCCGAAAGCTCTGCATGCGCTGCCGGACCGTTCTGGTGATTGTGCCCATCACCCAGCCAGGTTCGTCATCTTCGCTCAGCTTGCTCTGCTCTGTTTGTTCATTCTCATCCTCCCCATCCTCCTCATCAACGGAACTTGCAAGATCACTCAGACTGTCTCCGATAGCAGCCATCATCTTCTCAAAAGTCTTTTTGGGCTCTCTGGACGGCAACCCCGCGATTTCAGTATGCACCATATCGTCCTGCTCTTGTTGAACCGCTGCCTCTGCGTGTTCAACTTGCTTTCTAGCCCCAGCGGTCTCTCTCTCAACAAAATCCTCAAATGATTTCGATTTATCTTCATTGCTTAAGAAGCATCAGCAAAAAACATTTCCGTCCGGGCGGAATGGCCCCGTCAGAGTGGACGCGCTCTGTCAGAGTCGTCAGAGACACCCCGGTGGCGGATAACTCAGCGCCTGGCGTCAATACCACACGCCGCGTTGCATATCGCCCTCCGATCGCAGTGTCGCAGTTTCTTCTCGCTGTGTCGGTCTCCTATTTAAAACAAACATTCTGGCATTGTGGGCAACTGTGACCATACATCGGAATGGGTTCATTGGGTACACGCTTCCATCGGAATTGCAATGCAATGGGTGCCGCTGCGAAAATCTCTCCTGGCGTTCCTTCTACATTAATCTCGAGGAGCGTAGGGAGAAAGTGAGAAGATATGATACTACCCAGCCGTGAGGATCCACGCAATTGCGTGGATCCAAATATCGGACAGAGCGAGTGAGACTAAAAGTTGGGAAAGATAGAGTGTGTATTTTCATTGTATGACAAGATGAGATGAAAATGAGATGCTGTCTATCTACCCCGGGGTCTCCCGAATAGATACTCCGCGTCGCTCATTCCACCTCCGTTACCCCAGTATCTCCGTACACCCACCGTCGCTCCTGAACAATATACTTGGAGGCCGTGATCGAGCAAGTTTTGGAGATTCACTTGGAGGCCAAGATCGAGTGAACTGAGAGATGCACTTGGAGGCCGTGATCGATCGAGTTTGGAGATGCACTGGGAGGCCGAGATGGAGTGAGCTCAGAGATGCACTTGGAGGCCGTGATCGATCGAGTTTGGAGATGCACTGCGAGGCCGTGATCGATCGAGTTTGGAGATGCACTTGCAGGGTGTGATCGAGCGAGATTGGAGGAGTACTCGGAGTCAGTCGATTTGGAGGGAGGCGCGACGGCAGCTGAATCTCTATTCATTGGTTAACTTCTAATTGTGGGAATGTAGAGAGTTGAGTACAACATCCGCCGAGAGATGAGAAACTCGCTGGGAGCGGGAGACTGTCAATCTTGCGATGATGCTGTACTGGGTGTATGCTGTACTCTGTGTTAACTCATGATTATGGCATGGAGAGATAGAGAGGGATGACTTAACTTCGTGTTCTTAGGTGATGGTGGAGTTGAGCACAAGAAAGAGAGAGATCAGAGGAGATGGGGGAAATCATCATGAGAAACTGGGACTTACAAGAATTTCGTGTGCGAGTCATTTGACCATCCCCGATACGGCAGGTACGAGTCCCGATCCGGCGCGAACTAACACCAATACGAGGTCTTCCCAACCCAATCAGGCAAGTCGTACCCCTGATTTCTCATATCCGCTCGTATCCTTCATATCGCTCCCATCTTCATCCTGCATCTCTATTTCTTGTCCACAACTCAACCATCATCACAGAACACAATGTTAAGTCATCCCTCTCGATCTCTCCATGACATGATCATGAGTTGACACTGAGTAAAGCATACACTGAGTTCAGCATACACCGAGTACAGCATACAGCGAGTACAGCATCCACCCAAGATTGTTTGTCTTCCCTTCATTCACATGATTACGAGTTGACCCCTGAATGTATCTTCAGCTTTCGGCATACCTCCCTACATGATCGACCGCCATTAGCCAGCTCTCCATGATAGCTCAAAGGTAATGTCATATTGTCACATTCCCACGGTTGCGAGTTAAACAACGGATGAATAGAGTCTCATCACACGGTGCGCCGTCCATCGACCGCCTCCAAGTACTCGTCCAATCTCGCTCGATCACGGCCTCCAAGTGTATCTCCAAACTCGCTCGATCAGGGCCTCCAAGTGCATCTGCACACTCGCTCGATCACGGCCTCCAAGCGTATCTCCAGACTCGCTCGATTACGGCCTGCATGTTCCCACGATCATGGCCTCCAAGTGCATCTCCAAACTCGCTCGATCCCGGCCTCCAACTGCATCTCTGAGTCCACTCGATCTCAGTCTCCAAGTGCATCTCCAAACTCGCTCAATCACGGCCTCCAAGTGCATCTCTGAGTTCATGATCATGGCCTCAAAGTGCATCTTCAAACTCGCTCGATTACGGCCTCCAAGTTCGCACGATCACGGCCTTCAATTGCATCTCCAAACTGGCTCAATCACGGCCTCCAAGTGCATCTCTGAGTTCACTCAATCTCTGTCTCCAAGTGCATCTCAAACACGCTCGATCACGTATATCTTCAAGGAGCGACGCCAGTTGTACGGAGATACAGGGGTAACAGAGCTGGACAGGGTGACGGGGAGTAAATATTCGGCAGACCGCAGCCAGTCCAGATATAGCGTGGGTAGATGGGTAGCTATATAGATACATAGATACATAGATGAGAATACAAACTGAATACATGACTGTGATTCGAGGTGCTCCCAGACATGTCGCCGCCGCTCCCAGGTTTGTCGCCAGCGCTCCCAGGTGCTCCCAGGCTTGTCGTCGATTGCCAGGAGTTGTGTAAACAGCTTCAGCATAACTGCAGCCCCTGCAAAGAGTGTAACACACGTGTCGTTCTGATGATGCGTATACGTCACCACAAAGTAAAGGAAGTACGTATGCAACGCGACCCGTCGCCTGGGCGACGGGTAGCGTGGAATTCTCCGTCAGAGCGTACCAGGTTCCGTCAGAGCCGTCAGAGCCGCCCGGAACACCCGGGTGTTTCAGACGGAAATTAGGGTCGTTGCTGATGACTGTGTTTTGTGCCGCTTCTCTGCCGCAAGGTTCTTTTTGGATCTCAAGCTGCGCAATGCCCCCACGGCTCGGATTCTGTCTGCATCCAAGCCGTTCTTGCCTTCATTCGCTTGATGACGTCGTTTGGTTGAACGCTATGTCGATTTGCCTTATGTGCCTGCTGGAAGTGGCGTAAAGTTCTTTTTCGGAGCATTGACCATTGTAGTTTGCGTTGACTTTGTTGGGCGAGATGTTGGATGTTGCAAGATATGGACAATATGCAGGCAAGCTGTGTCTTTTATGTCAAGGTTAGTACGTTTACTCATCTTGCACAAAGCAAAACCACTCTTTTGACCGTCAATCAATCGGGAATGGTTAGGCTAATCGTACGACATGACAGAATTGTTAGTGTCAGTGTCATGTATTATCCCGGTGATCATTTGAGACAAGCATCAGCAGACGTCCTTTCCCTCAAACGATGTCCTATGTATACGTAACAATCATGCTATTTCGGCGGCCGTACAGTGAAATTCATCCCTGTTAACGAATAAACAACATCGGACCGACATATTGCACATCTCGGGGCTGAGGGAAACTCCTGCAACACGCCGCTATACACAGCAGGATTCATCTTGAGTATAACAATCATGTTGCCAGCCATTATGTTCCATTCTGATACGCAGCTCACTATATAATCCTCAGGGCTTCCCACATCTTTTCGTTATCATCTTCCTCTCCGATTCCACACCAGCAAATCATGGATACCCAACCACCTCAGCCAGCTCCAAGCGGATCTACATCCAGCCAATTGGCAGACGCCTCGTCAAATATGTCACTTATCGGCAAAAAGCAAGAATGCAGGCACCAGTTAGTCCACCGTTAGGATGCCGATGCAGCCACCAAACACATGACCGAGGATGCACATTTAAAAATCGTCCGTAAGACTGGACGCAGCACGAATAAGAAGCAGCATGCAGTTGGATGTGAGTATCTCCATACCGCGGTCAATAACCGTCAATTGACCATATAACAAATAGCTGGTGTACGCTGAGAGCTACGTGACCAATTTATCGCTGCCCGTAACGGGAAACATCCATGGTCGACCAAGGCATTTGTCTGCACAGTCCGCGAAATCGAACATCATGATGTTGTAAGCTCTGGCATCTTCGCGGACGAATTTCCAGAGAAACATCCCCAAGAGTGGACAAAACAGGCTTTAATCACCTTAGAGGAGGCTACGGAAGCATATATGGTCGAGGTCATAGCCGTATCTCTGTGTTTGAAGCAGCAACTAATTTCTTGTAGGTATTCAACATGTCTGCAACTATGGCAAGGCAAGGAGGTCGTGTACAGCTGGAACAGTTCGACATGCGCCTGGCCTTGAACATGGCCAGAATGGCCAAAGGCAGGTTTTCGCGCGCCGCAGTAGAGGAAACGCAATATCTGATCAAGAAACCACGTGCGCAAGTCTGAGAAGAGAAGAAGCGGGGTGTTGAGTTTCCTGGGCATTTCAAGGTGAAGGCTGCGATGGCAAGATACCCGGCTATGCTTCTTCAAAACCAGATGCCCGGATGCCTTCCTTGCCAAAATGGCACAGCAAAGAATCCGCAGACGCGCTGGAGACGCAAAGGAACAGGTGCACCTCCGCCCAACCGACACAGCCAGCAGAATCCAGAGCTGACTGCATAGGCGACTCCAGAGCCGACACCACCTCTGCCCAGAACGCCACTTGCCTCAACCGGTAACACTTCCAGTAATCAACGTCTCGAAATTATCAATTTGGTGGCCGGTTATACGTATTCGCATACTTCTCTTCCATGTGCTGAATCTTGTACTCTCGATGCATCTGCCCAGGAAAGCGAGCACGATACAGATTTTCATCCAGATATGCTGCCTGATGAAGGAACATCCACTGGTTAGTACACAATCTGCTGTTTCGTAATGCAGCTAACATTCATTTTGAAGACCAAAGCAGCCTATTGAGCGAATGTGGCAGTAATGATTAGCATTAATCGAATGGCACGCCATTTTGGTGATTATTATTATCCTGAATTCGCGGATACTGTAAAGTATATTTTAAATAATATATTTATATGTATTATTAAACAACAATGTAGTGATTAAGATGAAAGTAACTGAAAATGCTTAAAAGGCTGCCAACTCAACATGAATGATGGACTACGCCAAATCAAATGATTGCATATTGTGGATACACCCGTGGCAAAATGAGCGTCAACGGAGCGTCAACGATTCTTGGTCATGTGACTTGGGTAATCTTAGGGGCGATTGGTTGCAAATAGTCATAAACGCAGTTTTTGCTGCCTTTATAAGCAAAAGTGACAGTGAAACGCTCCCTGCCCCATCATGAAAATGAGCGTCAATGGAGCGTCAACGATTCTTGGTCATGTATCTTAGGTTTTCTGTGATGTGATAGGTTGCAAATAGTCATAAATGAACTATTGGCTTCCTTTATAGGCAAAACAGACAGTGAAACGCTCCCTGCCCCATCATGAAAATGAGCGTCAACGGAGCGTCAACGATTCTTGGTTATGTATCTTAGGTAATCTGCGGGGTAAGTGGTTGCAAATAGTCATAAATGAAGTATTGGCTTCCTTTATAGGCAAAAGAGAATATGAAATGCTCCCTGCTCCATCTTGAAAATGAGCGTCAATGGAGTGTCAACGATTGTTGGCCTTCCATTATGGTTAATTACCACACGCTGTGGCCATTATTGTCTATATACGAGGTATTGACTGTTTTGGGACACTAAAAGGCTCACAAATACTTAGTAGTAGCGGTGTAAATAATATGGGTTGTTAGTGTCCCGGAAGATGTGGCGGGAATTTTCTGCATAGATCTGCCCATAAAGGCTGCCATATCCTTGTTTATGGATACTTTTGATCAAGCGCCACTTATAGAACCGATGATGCAAGACCCAAAATTGTTGACGCTCTGTTGACGCTCATTTTCAAGATGGAGCAGGGAATGTTTCGTCTGCTTTTTTGCCAATAATGGCGGCCAATACTTTGTTTATGACTATATTTGAACTTTCCGACCCCCAGATTACCCAAGATACACGACCAACAATCGATGACGCTCCGTTGACGCTGATGTTCAGGATGTGGTAGGGCGTGTATGTCTACACGTTTTGATTATTAAAGGGGCCAATACATTCTAAATGGACTGTAACGTACCTACGGCACTATTTTACATTCAACAGTAGCATATCTGAATGCGACCATAAATGTGAAACCTGAAACGCGGAACCGGAGATTGGAACCGACGGGTCTAGCCAAACCCGTCGAAACCCGAGAATTGACAGGTACTGGTCCGGGTTTGGCCTGCCAAGAGTCAGCGGGTCGGGTTTTTGGACCGGTCTGGAATCGAACCGACCCGTTTGTGCGGTCCAAACCCGGACCACTGGCGGGTTACCCGGTCCCGTTGCTAAGACTACTTGGAAGCCATGCTCGAGCAAGATTGGAGGAATACTTGGAGGTGGTCGATTGAAGGCGCACCGGGTGCTGAGACTTTATCCATCAGTTAGTTAACTAGCAACCTTGGGAATATGATGAGGTGACTTTACCTTTGAGCTCTCATGGAGAGCTGGCTGGTGGCAGTCGATCTTGTATGGAGGCACGCTGGAAGCTGAAGCTACATTCAGGGGTCAACTCGCAATTGTCAGAATGAATGGAAGAAAGACAATCTTGGGATGATGCAGTACTCGCTGTATGCAGTGCTCGGTGCATGCTCTACTCGGTGTTAACTCATGATCATTGCATGGAGAGATAGAGAGGGATGAATTAGCTTTGTGTTCTGCGATGATGGCAGAGTTGGGGACAAGAAAGAGAGAGATGGGGGATGAAGATGAGAACAATATGGAGAATACAAGCGGATATGAGAAATCCCGGGTATGACTTGCCTGACTAGGTTGGGAAAACATTGTATCGGTGTAATTACACGCCGGATCGGGACACTCTCCTGCCGTATCGGGGATGGTCAATTGACTCGCACACGAAATTCTCCTAAGTCCCAGTTTGTCATGATGATTTCCCTCGTACCCTCTCATCTCTCTCTTTCTTGTCCTCAATTCTACCATCACCTTAGAACATGAAGTTAAGTCAACCCTATCTATCTCTCCATGCAATGATCATGAGTTAACACTGAGTACAGCATACACCGAGCACTGCATACACCGAGCACTGCATACACCGAGCACTGCATACACCGAGCACTGCATACACCGAGCACTGCATCATCCGAAGATCAACTGTCTCCCGCTCCCAGCCAGTGTCTCATCTCTTGGTGGACCTGATTGTACTCAACTCTCTACATTCCCACGATTACCAGTTAACCAATGAATAGAGTCTCAGCTGCGGTCGCACCTCCCTCCCGATCTACCTCCTCCAGATCGACCACCTCCAAGTATTCGTCCAATCTTGATCGATCATGGCCTCCAAGTGCATCTCCAAACTCGCTCGATGACGGCCTCCAAGTGCATCTCTGAGTTACACGATCTCGGTCTCCAAGTGCATCTCCAAACCCGCTTGATCTCGGCCTCCAAGTGCATCTCTGAGTTACACGATCTCCAAACTCGCTCGATCACGACCTTCAAGTGCATCTCTGAGTTCAACTTGATCTCGGCCTCCAAGTGGATCTCTGAGTTACTCGATCTCGGCCTACAAATGCATCTCCAAACCTGCTCCATCACGGCCTCCAAATGCATCTCTGAGTTACTCGATCTGGGCCTCCAAATGCATCTCCAAACCCGCTCGATCTCGGCCTCCAAGTGCATCTCTAAACTCGCTCGATCACGGCCTCCAAGTGCATCTCTGAGTTACACGATCTCGGCCTCCAAATGCATCTCCAAACTCGCTCGATCTTGGCCTCCAAGTGCATCTCTAGGTTACACGATCTGCAAACCCGCTCGATCACGGCCTCCAAGTGCATCTCTGAGTTCAACTCGATCACGGCCTCCAAGTGCATCTCTCAGTTCAACTCGATCACGGCCTCCGGGTGCATCTCTGAGTTACTTGATCTCGGCCTCCAAATGCATCTCCAAACCCGCTCGATCTCGGCCTCACAGTGCATCTATGAGTTCAACTCGATCTCGGCCTGCAAGTGCGTCTCGAAACTCGCTCGATTGCGGCCTCCAAGTACATCTCCCAGTTCACACGATCACGGCCTCCAAGTGCATCGCTAAGTTCTCTCAATCAAGCGTCTCCAGGTGCCCCTGTGATTACGCTCCAGTACCGTCTGCAGCCAGATTGGCCGTATGATATAGAGTGACTTAGATAGATAATACATGCCATATTATGATGTAGCAAATCTTGTGACTGTAACAAAGACAAATCTGATACACGAAATGCCTTGTGGTTATGGAACCCTATGAATCATTGCTGTGAGAATACGGCACTAAGTCTCCCGCAAAGCTGCGCAGAATCCTCAAGCTGCTCTCGAAGTCTCCGCAGACCTGTGCAGAGGTCTCAGCTACTCCAAAATTAGACTCTCCTAATCGTGAAATCTCGTAGCATCCTGAATGCACCTCCAGAACTGCAGGTGCTTTCAGGAGCACCTGAGAATGCTCTTGCAGAGTCTGAGATCACTTTGCTTCGCTCCAGGGGGGCCTGGGAGCATCTGGAATTACTTGGGAGCACTGGTGAGGTCTACCGGAGTGTTTGGGAGGTTTCCGTGTGGCTTCCAGACCGATTTACATTTTGCTGATGCAGGCCATTGGATGGGTCGGCATAACGGGCTGAGGAGAGCAAGCAGCGCATCAGCAAAATGTAAATTGGGCCAGAAGCTACATGCCAACCTCCCAGACACTCCGGTCGACGTCATCAGTGCTTCTAAGTACTCCCAGATGCTTCCAGGCCCCCTTGGAGCTAAGCAAAGTGCTTTCAGACTCTGCAAGAGCATTCTCAGGTACCCCTCAAAGCACTTGCAGTTATTGAGGCGCATTTGGGATGCTCTGATATTTGACTTATAGGACAGTCAAAGTTTGGACCAGCTGAGACCTCTGTGCAGCTCTGTGGGAGACTTGGTGCCGTAATTTCGTAGCAGTGGTTCTTAGGGTTCCATAACCACAAAGCATTTCGTCTGTTACAGTCACAAGATTCGCTACATCATACTATTGCATGTATTAGCTATCTAAGTCTCCATATATATACATGCGGCCAATCTGGCGGCAGACGGTACTGCAGCGTAATCGCACGGGCACCTGGAGACTCAGATTGAGAGAACTGAGAGATGACCTTGGAGGCCGTGATCGTGTGAAGTTAGGAGATGTACTTGGAGGCCGTGATTGAGCAAGTTTGGAGATGCACTTGGAGGGAGAGATTGAGTTGAACTCAGCGATGCACTTGGAGGCTGAGATCGAGGGAATTTGGAGATGCACTTGGAGGCCGAGATCGAGTGAGTTTGGTGATGCACTTGGAGGCCAGGATCAAGTCGAGCTCAGAGATGCACTTGAGGCTGTGATTAAGCGACTTTGGAGATGGAATTGGAGGCCGTGATCATGTAACTCAGAGATGCACTTGGGGGCCGAGATCAGGTTGAAGTCAGAGATGTGCTTGGAGGCTATGATCGAGCGAGTTTGGAGATGCACTCGGAGGTCGTTGATTGTGTAACTCAGAGATGTATTTGGAAGCTAATATCGTGTAACTCAGAGATTCACTTGGAGTCCGTAATAGAGTGAGTTTGGCTGCACTTGGAGGCCAAGATCAAGTTGAGCTCAGAGATGCACTTCGAGGCCGTGATTGAGCTAGTTTGGGGCTGCATGTGGAAGCTGCGATCGTGTAACTCAGAGATGCACTTGGAGGCCGTGATTGAGCAAGTTTGAAGATGCACTTGGAGGCCGAAAATGTGTAACTCAGAGATGCAGTTGCAGGCCGTGAACCAGAAAGTTGGGAGATGCACTTGGAGGCCATGATCGATCGAGATTGAAGGAGTTCATGGAGTACGCCGATCCGGAGGCGGTAGATCAGCAGGGAGGTACACCGGCAGCCGAGACTCTATTCATTGGTTGACTCGTAATTGTGGGAATGTAGAGAGTTCAGTACAATACGCTCCGCCCAGAGATGCGAGACTGGTTGGGAGCAGGAGACAGTTGATCTTAAGATGATGCATTACTCGGTGTATGCTGTACTCGGTGTATGCTGTACTCAGTGTGTGGTGTACTCGGTGTATGCTGTACTCGGTGTATGATGTACTTGGTGTATGCTGTACTCGGTGTATGCTGTACTCGGTGTTAACTCATGATCATTGCGTGGAGATATAAATAGGGATGACTTATCATCGTGATCTGAGGTGATGGTAGAGACAGAGCGAGATCGGAGGAGATGGGGGAAATTAACATGAGAAACTGGGACTTAGGAGCATTTCGTGTGCAAGTGAATTGACCATCCGCGATATGGCAGGTATGAGTCCCGATCCGGCGGGTAATAACATCGACACCAGGTCTTCTAATGCCAATGAGGCGAGTCGTACACCTGAAATCTCATAGCCGCTCATATCCTCCATATCGTTCTCATCTTCATCCCCCATCTCTCTCTTTGTCATCGACGACTCTACCATCATCGGAAGAACACAGAGATAAGTCATCCCTCTCTATCTCTGCATGCCATTATGATGAGTTAACAGTGAGTGCAGCATACACCGAGTGCAGGATACACTGAGTACAGCATACACTGCGTACAGCATCCACCAAGTACAGCATACACCTAAGATTGTCTGTGGTCACATCATTCTCATCATTTCAAGTTGACCCTTCAATGTAGCTTCAGCATCCGGTGTACCTCCCTACAGATCGACCGCCACCAGCCAGCTCTCCATAAGAGCTCCAAAGGTAAAGTCACCTTGTCGCATTCCCATGGTTTCGAGTTAACTAACTGATAAATACAGTATAAGCACCTGGCGCGCCTCCCATCGACCCACTCCAGATCGACCACCTGCAATTACTCCTCGAATTTCCGTTTGTCACAGCCTACACGTTCATCTCCAAACTCGTTCGATCACGGCATCCAAGTGAATCTCGGAGTTCACTCTATCTCGGTTTCCAATTGCATCTCCAAACACGCTCAATCACGGCCTCAAAGTGAATCTTCAAACTTGCTCAATTGTTGCCTCAGAGTGCATCTCCAAACTTGCTCAATTGCTGCCTCAAAGTGAATCTTCAAACTTGCTCAATTGCTGCCTCGGAGTGCATCTCCAAACTTGCTCGATCACGGCCTCAAAGCGCATCTCCAAACTTGCTCGATTAAAGCCTCGGAGTGCATCCTGAGTTCACTTGATCATGGCCTCCAAATGATTCTCCAAACTCGGTCGATCACTGGGTCAGAGTGTATGGCTGGGTCTAATCAATCTCGGTCTCCAATTGGATCTCGAAACTCGCTCCATCGCCGCCTGTCAGTACATCTCCACACTTGCTCGATCATCGCCTTACAATTCATCTCCAAACTAGTTCGATCACAGCCTTGGAGTGCATATCTGAGTACACTCGATCATGGCCTCGAAGTGCATCACCAACCTCGCTTGATTACGTCCTCGCAGTGTGTCTCTGTGTTCACTTAATATCGGTCTCCGATTGCATCTCCAAACTTGTTCGATCACCGCATCCCAGTGCATCTCCATCCTTGCTGGATCATGGCCTGAAAGTGAATCTCCAAACGTGCTCGATCGCAGCCTCGGAGTGTATATCTCAGTTCACTCAATCATGGCCTCCAAGTGCATCACGAGATTCCCTTGATCACGGCCTCAGAGTGGATCTCTGAGTTCACTCAATCTTGGTCTCCAATTGCATCTCCAGACTCGCTCGATCACTGCCTCCCGCAGCAACTACAAACTCGCTCCATCACGCCATCCGAGTGGATCTCTGAGTTCACTCAATCTCAGTCTCTGACTCCATCTCTGAACACGCTCGAGCTCCACGTCCAAGTGCATCTCCAAACTCGCTCGATCACAGCCTCCCAGCAGATCTCTGAGTTCACTCAATCTCGATCTGTAATTGCATCTGCAAATTCGCTCGATCATGGCGTGAGTTCACTGAATCGTCATTTTCAGGCGCGCCTCGAATTGCTCTCAAACCCCGCCTGCAGCCAGTCCAGATATACTGTGAGTAGATTTGGAGTAATATAGATTCATAGATGAGAATACAAACTGAATGCATGAGTTTTAAAAACTGTTGAACGATTAGTAGTAGCTATGATTTCCAGGTACACCTTCCACGTTCCCAAAGAAGATGTTGATTTTCCCAGACTGCTCTACTGTGATTCGAGGTGTTCCGAGGGTTGTCGCTGGCGCTCCCAGGTGCTCCCAGGCTTGTCATTGGCATTCCCAGGCTTCTCACCGGCGCTCCTAGTTACTCTGAAGGCCGGCAGGGATGACCTCCTCGGGTCTGATACTGTCCTGATACTGACGCATCTAAGGTTACACTCCACATCCTCTCAGACACTCCTGGAGGCTTCTAGTGACTTAAATACATTTTGCTGATATCCCATTAGCAGAGTATGCTGACAGTTCCTCAGTACACCGCTCGACGAAGCAGACGCCTTTTGAACTTGATCTTTGCTATGAGCTACATTTGCCGCTATAGTTAGTTGCAGATCTCCAGCGGCTGCAAGCCAATGAATCAGCGAATACACTACAAGGCTGTGAATTTGTCGAAGCATTGCAGTGCATTTTGGGAGTCGCCAGGGATGAGTTGGTAGATGCTCAGGACAAACAGATGGCGGAGGCTACTAAGGCACAAGGCCCAATTGACCCTGCCATCACTGCCGGCGTGAAGGGATTTCTAGTTACAAAGGATCAGCCAATCACATACAGCTATGTCAATCCTACGCGATGCAAACTGGTACATTGCGTCATCGGCCCATACAAAATTCTCAGAATGGGTGGGCACGCCGTCGAACGAGACCCCCCAGACGACATGACGATCCATGACACAGTTACTGTCAGCAGGATCATAGTTCATCGCACGTCGTGGCGGAATTCCCGGATCCGGAGATCGCACTACAGCTTTGGTACAAAACTACAAAAACGGATGTTTCGTTGCGAGGATCGTAGGGAGGGAGCAGCCACAGTGAGATAGTAGGTTGGCTAGAAACTAAGAAACAAAACAGAGAATAAGGAAAGAGATGAGATGATGATTGCTACGTGATTGGTGAGGTGTTGGATGCCGTCCACCAAAGGATATTAAATCTTGTCGATGTCGAGATGCAGAGCTACGATAACCCTAACCCAGTCACGTACCAACTGAAATGCGTGGCTTTGCAGTGGTGGGAGACGTTTTCCTACCACAACTCCTCTTCAGGTACCTAGGGCGAAGTACATGGTTCTCCTCTTCCGTCATTTTCCTCCTTGTTCTCATCGTCATCTCCGTATCGCATGATCTCACCCGTTATCTGTAACATGCAGAATTAGGTTCGAAATCAATCACCAACTGGCCAACGAAACAAGCAACAAGAAAGGAACCAGAAACGAGAAAGAAATGACAATAGAAACGAAATTCCGGCCTAAAAAATCACCACTGTATCCAATCTTCTCCAGAAGTCTCCTCCATTCATATTCTGCCCCGTTTGCAGACAGTGCTGATTGTTCTTCGTCCCGGTTTAATCAGGTGGTGCTCGCTATCTCGTGTCCTCCATGCCCATACGTTCCTCCCAGTTTAACGAGACTGTGCTTACCACCAGCTGTAGCCTCGGTGCCTGTCAAGCCCGCTTGGCCTCTGTATCCTCCGGGTGCACTTCTCGTAGTCATATCGGCCGTGTGCGCTTTCTGTTCCCTTCAAAAACACCCTTGTCAAGTGTGTAACGCTCCCGTGTCAACCATGTGAGCTTCTCTCTTCCGAGTCCACATCTCCTCTGAGTCCATGTCTGCCCCCCAAGTCCTCCTCTCTCCACATAGTGCATCCACCGCCTCCAAGTTCAACTCCGTGTCTCGCGTGCACCTTTTCTCCTTTGAGTGCGCTACCATCCAGTCGTGGTAAAAATGAATGAAATTTCCCCTCCCTGGCCCGTTGTGTGAAGCACACTCTGTGTTCCTGTCGGCGCTTGCCGTCAGGAAGCCTATGCTTGACCGAATACAAGGAGTGCAGAGCGTGGCTGCGCCCGGATTCGTTCCAGTTGTACAGGGAGTGGAGGGTGGGATGTGTTTTACGGATGGGGTTGCATGTCGACATCGACCATCCGAGATCGTACACAATGCTCCATGACCTCTTGCATTAAGTCTGTCAATTGTTCCGTTGAGAGCAGCGGTGTGGAGGGATGTGTCGGTTGAGCTGGAGCTGTGGTTGATGAGACTGGACGGGCGGATGACGATGATGGGAATGTGAGCGATGACCATGGCGGCAGCGGTGGAAAGTTCCTGCAAGCTTGTGATGGTGATGGCGGTGGTGGTGGATGTGGTGTCGAAGGAACTGGATGCGCTGCACGTGCATAGTCCCTCATCGTGTGGTCACCACAGGTAGCTGGTGCCATTGGTATCTCTTGTTGCGCTCCCTCAAGCACAAGCCTATCACGGCTAATGATACTTACAACACCATCCTCCAAGTCGGTACGCAAATCGAGACAGTTCCGCAGTTGATGCTGTCCGCTGTAGTAATGGCCTGTGAGAACATCTTGTGGTTGTGGTGGGTGTACTGGATCTTGATGTGGCGGCGGTGGGGGTGGGTTTCTGATGGAACAGTGAGGTGGGCTGTGGACGGTGCAGCAGAGCAGACTCCTGACGGTGCTGCACAGCTGCACAAAACGGTGTCCACCGACTGGTACGCCTCGCGGTGAGTCAACACAGATTATAACAAGGTGTACAGTGCATATGGCCCCAATGGTATCTGGTTTAGCAGTGCGAGTCGAAGTGGGAATCTCGGCGACTGCAAATGCTAAAGGAACCGTGGGGGCCGTAGAAGCTGTGGGAGCCGCGGACACCAGAAGAGCCGGAGATGCCTCGTGAGTCTTGGGAGTTGCCAGAGTCGAAGAAACAGGGAAAGCTGAAGTACTTGTGGGAGCCGTGGGAGTGGTGGAAGCCGTTGGAGCCAGGGGCCCAGGAGAAGTTATCGAAGTGGTAGATGCAGTGGAAGCCGGAGATGTTGCGAGAGCTGTGGAATTAATCGAATATATGGAAGCTGGAGAAGTTGGTGGTGGAGTTGTTACCTGGGTAGCCATTGGTGCAGCAGTAGGAGTGAGAAATTCAAACATTGCAACGGCCTCAGCGGCAGAGATCTTTGAAGTTCTCCAGTCATTAAGCGTGCCTTAGTTGAACCTACGCAGATCAAGTGTGTTGAGACCGAACTTGGTAATCACCTTCCTCCAGTGTCATTTGGGAAGTGCACGCATCAACATCACTGTCCTCTCATACTCAACCATCATGCTAATCTTGGTGATTACTCCACTGATGTGGTTGTACGTGTGAAGGAAAGATGTCAGGATCTCCGTATCACCTCGACCTTCCAACTTGGCACAGGGATCTTCAAGATAACGACCCATGTATATGACATCCAGGGATCGACTGTCCGCTGGCCCAAACGCATCGAAAATCTCCATCCTGAGTACAGCCCTATCTCGTTCCACATATCTGTGCATCGTAACGACCGTGTCTCGAGCATCAGAGCCTTCCACACAGGAGTACGGAAATATTGTAACGTCATCGGAGTTAGAGGGGTTGGTACTTGTAGTGGTAGGAACGAGTCCGGGTAACCCGCAAGCGGTCCGGGTTTGGACCGCAAAAACGTGTCGGTTCGGTTTCAGAACCGTCGAAAAACCCGATCCGCAAACTCTTGGCGGGCCAAACCCTGACCCATACACGTCAAGCCACAGGTTTTGCCGGGTTTGGCTAGACTTGTCGGTTCCAACCTCCGGTTGTGTGTTTCGGGTTTCACATTTATGGTCGCATTCAGATATGTGACTGTTAATCCTAAAATATTGACCTTGGTACGTCACGGTTCATTTTCAACATATTAGCCGCCTTGATGTGCAAAACAAGAATACTCCAGCGCCCAACTACATCCTGAAAATGAGCGTTAACAGAGCGTCAACGATATTTGGTCTAGCATCTTCGGTAATATGAGTCGTGCATGATCACAAATATCCATAAAGAAGGATATGGCAGCCTTTATAGGCATATATGTACAGGATATTCTAGCCACATCCTCCGGGACAGTAACCACTTATTTCATTTACAGAGATACCACTAAGTATTCTTGAGCCTTTTAGAGTATAATAACAGTCAAAACGATATATATACACAATAACCGCCACATCGCGCTGTGATTAACCATGATGGAAGGCCAACAATCTTTGACACTCTGTTGAGGCTCATTTTGAAGATGGGGCAGGAAGCGTTTCACTTTCACTTTTGCCTATAAAGGCAGTCAATAATCAGTTTATGACAATGTGCAACCTGTCCCCCCCCAGATTACCCATGATACATGACCAACAATCGTTGACGCTCCATTTACGCTCATTTTCATGATGGGGCATGGAGGGTATTGCAATCTGTTTTGCCTATAAAGGCAGACAAAAATTCCTTTATGACTCAATACACCCTATCGGAGGTGTCATTTCCCAAGACAAATGACTAAAAATCGTTGACGCTCCGTTGACGCTCATTTTCACGATGGGGCAGGGAGGGTATTGCTATCTTTTCTGAATATAAAGGCAGCCAAAAATTCTTTTATGACTGAGTACAACCTATCGGAGGTGTGATTTCCCAGGACACATGACCAAAAATCGTTGACGCTCCGTTGACGCTCATTTTCATGATGGGGCAAGGAGGGTATTGCTATCTGTTTTGCTTATAAAGGCGGCCAAGAATTCCTTTGTGACTGCCTACAATCTATCAGAGGTGTTATTTCCCAGG
>Ga0307512_10001399_pt1 | contig 34286 bp, 33 predicted proteins | sample 14_EM_MG_FD_200267 | JGI IMG/M metagenome (GOLD analysis project Ga0307512, IMG submission 200267) | Populus trichocarpa ectomycorrhiza microbial communities from riparian zone in the Pacific Northwest, United States - 14_EM | ecosystem: Host-associated > Plants > Roots > Unclassified | place... | reverse complement strand
TTGCTTTCAATGAATCCGCTAAGCCTTAGCTTATCCAATTGAGACGAGTACCACTCATACCCCGCTAAAGGTAATCGTGACTGCGAGTTCTGGGAATGCCTAGGGTAGTCGTTTTGCATGTCAGGTGGCCCGAAGGTTATTTCCTGACAAGTACCCATCTTTGGTTATCCAGGTACATATACTCCATTAGGGGAGAACCCCTAACACCGGGCTTCCTTCCGATACATGCAACTGTATCATAATGCTAACGTTTCGGATGTAGATTCATTTTCAATTCACAGCGATGGCACCAAAGGGCAGCCGCAAAGGAAAGAGGAAGGCTAGGGCAAAGATGCCGACATCTGTTAAAAATCGATGCTTGTCGTTGGATCGGGACTGTATAAAGGCATTCATCTTGGAACACATCTGGGGACTCATATGGATATACTATGTGTGTGGCGTATAGGACGACAGGGCATGGGACCTCTTTAATGATATAATCGTTCTTGATCCAGTCACGACTCTCCACGTTTCACAATTCCAGCTGATGTGGCCGCACCGCAGGAGCCGGAGTTCGCCTTTTCGGGAGCGGTGGGCTGCCTTCCGCTCATATATGGGGCAAATGTTTGACAAAACCCGCGATCAAATGAACAATTGGAGGTGGGACAACCCCCGTGCCTTCGGGGATCAAGTCGATCGCTCCAATCCGCAGACAACCAGCTCGGGGATGGTTAAACGCGCCAGTGAGCGTTTCTCTTGGTACGGTAGTGATGATCTCAGAGCAAAGATTGAGCCACCAAACTGCCGGCAGTACGAACCAGGCGACTTCCTGGCCATTAGACCACTGAATTGGCCTGAGATGATCGACAAGGCTGATGATGATGAGAACTGGGCGGATCCCGGACTGCTGTGCGGTGGAAGGAGTCGTCCTGATGATGACAATGACAATGACGACAGCGAGGGTGAGGAGGACACGCCGGGCGGTGAGAAAGGGACTGGGAAAGGGACGGGAACAAAGCATGGGAAAGGGAAAGGGAAGGAGACTGAGGACGGGAAGGGGAAAAAGAAGGGGAAGGGGAAAGGAAACAGTAAAGGGAACGGTATTGTTAAATAAACCTCAGGGGGAGGTGATATCTCTTGTGCCGTTGCATTGCAGTTGCAGAAGGAAATGTCAGAGGCAGACTTGGACACGGAGGGCTAACTAGAGCGGGTGTATTCGCAGCCGGAAGCATCGCCCGCCATGTCAATTGCCTCAGATGATGATACCGACTCTACCAAGTCGGATGGCGAATATGACTCAGAATGTGATTCTGATGTTGAGATGCGCATGGAGGATGATGTGGACGCACCGGACGGCATTGATTCAGATGGCGATGTGGACATGGAAAGGGATGGTGAAGATGAGGACGATCAAGAGGAGGAAGATGAGATGGAGGAAGAGGAGGTGGATGAGGAGGAGGATGAGGATGCGGATGAGGATAATGGCAAAGAACCTCGGATGATTGGCCAGGGAGAGATGGTACATACATTGGCCGACGATGCTGATACCATGGTAGACGATCAGCCAACCGTGCTACCTGAGCAAGGCCAGGAGATGCGCGAGCATACCCCACAGCTAGTGTTAGCAACTGGTGCGGGTAACCCGCCAGCGGTCCGGGTTTTGACCTGCGGTTCGGTTCGGTTCGGTTCCAGAACTGGCCAAAAACCTGAACCGCTATTGTCTTGGCGGGTTGATACCCGTCCCGGACATAGAACTACGGGTATTTGGCCGGGTTGGAACCGAACCGCAGTTCCAAATTTACGGTTCCTACAGGTTTGGCTGCAATTAAGTATGAGAATTCTGATTGTACTGCGACATGATCTGTATGTAGATTATGCGGAATTATGAGCTCTTTCACCTGCAGCATTCAGATTTGCGATCCTACTGATATTCGTTGAGTGGCTGTGAAAACAGCGCCAAATCTAAGCGATATTCGCAGGTTTTCGATCGCGACTCCACGAATATTGGTCGGATCGCATATCTGAAAGCGGTAGGTGAAAGAGCGCGTAAAACTGCACAATCTATGTACTGATCATGTCACAATACGATCAGAACTCAAATACTTAATTGGAGCCAAAGTTGTGAGGTTGAAATGCCGGGTTTTTGGTGGTAAAACCGGCCCAATTGCAACGGTCCGGGTTTTCCTGTGGTAAAAACCGTTGCAACGGTTCGGTTCCGGTCCCAACCCTAACCCGGAACCGTTCTAGCGGGTTGGAACCGTTGCTAACACTACCCACGGCCACAACCTCCGGCGCCTGCCACACGGCCACAAACCCCGGAGCCTCACCCACGACCATGAACTCCGGAGACTCATACGCTCAGTGGGCTGGAGTTTTTGGGGGTTGTGACGCCGCAACAACCTCGCCCAGCGGCGCCAACTCTGCGAGAAGCTGAGGCAGCCGGAAGCACCTCGGATGTCGATGTGGATCAGCAGCTACTCGGCCAATCGGCAGGTGGCAACAGTCTCCCTGATGTCCCTCTCCCTCAGGCGCGCCCAGATGGCTCGATAGGCGAGGAGTGAACTAGTCATCGCGGTGTTGAGGAGGCGTGCGTTCGGGTTAGGGTTGGGTTCTTGTCTTGTGAGTTTCCTTTGCTGTGATCTATTCATCTCAGGCACTGATTAAGGCACAGGTGGAGGTGTTTTGAAGGTTTGGGTAAGGGTTGTGGGCTTGTTCGTTTCCTTTGTTCTAATCTATTCATCTGAGGCATTGATTATTACACGCGTCGCGAGGTTTTTGGATTGCTCAGGGTTTATTTTTTATTTATTCATAGTATTATGGGACATTGCACATGTAGTGTTTTTGCAACTCCTGGCGTGTAAGAAACCTCCTTCTGATGGTGTTGGGGCTCGATAAATCTCGCAAGTATCGTGAGCTTATACCCACACCAGACTGCTCAGGCCCAGCACCAACTTTCGTCCCTTTCAACAGTGAATACTCCACTCCTCGCGTGTCTTCGACAATGCCGGAGAAGACCCCTTTCCGTTGTCCTGAATTTTCATGCCGAAAGAAGTTCACCTCAGACAGCTGGCGACTTAAACATATCAAATCACACCATCCGGAACATGTTCAAGTTGCACGCCAGAAGAATCTGACTGTTCGCAGCGCGCCCCGACACATTGAACCCGCTCAGCATCGTGAATTCAATGCTAACAAAGATTCAGTTGAAGACTTGGACGCGTTTCCCTACCTCGAATATCTTGAAAACATCGCAGACTCTGAGTCTCAACCACCGGCACCTCCTCTGCTGCGGACGGAAACATACCCCGGCGCCGGAGCTCCGCTGAGGGATTACATTGCTGAGCCATGGGAACGGAACGCTCAGGGTTACCTTGAAACAAACCTACAAAACAATCCCCACTACCCGTTTGTGACACGTGAAGAGTACAAATATATCCAGTGTGGGATCAAGAAGATGGGCATGAAGATGTACTATGACAACGTGCTGAAGGTAGAAAACACTGCTCTGCGTTTACCAAGCTTCAAAAAAGGGGATGGCGTCCAGAAGCTCATGGGTAGCATGCCAGATGATCAGGTTCTCGGGGAGTGGGAACTACACACTCTTGAGGATATGAAATGGAATAACAATCACCAACTCCCTATCAAATACTGGAGTCGAGACATCATCGAAAGCATGAAATGGTTGATGCGGCAGCCAGCGTACCCCGAGAATCTTATTTACGCACCTCAGCTTTGCTTTAACAGTGATACGCCACCGAAACACCTCTATACCAAAATGCACACTGCGGACTGGTGGTGGGAGATACAGGTAGGGAGAGACACCCAAGTATGATGACGTGCTAACCGACGTTTAGTCAATGCTCAGAGTGGGGGATACACTAGTTCCCTTGATCTTCATGTCCGATGGAACGCATCTCTCGAATTTGGCTGGCGACAAGAAAGAGTTGTCTGTATATATGAGAATTGGCAATCTGTCTTCGAAGCTACGCCGGATGCCCTCAGCGCACAGCGTCGTAATGGTCGCTCTCCTGCCGATTCCGATCAGAAACGGGCGATGATCCTCAGAAGCGGCTGGATGAGCAGCGGCAAACAAACCGAGAGGTGTTGAATGAGGTACTCCGGCGGGTACTCCACCCTCTCACCTATAAACATAGTCCTAGCGCCGAGAGCGGGTATTACAATATTCTCTGTGCAGATGGCAACTCCAGCCATTGCAAATCGGTTTTAGCAGCATGGCTTGCAGATTGCCCTGAGTATAGCGACCTACATCATCTCGAGCGACATGTCTGTTCCTGGTGCGAGTGTCCAAAGAACGAACTTGGAGATTATGTCCCGCCTGACAAGCAACACCCCCGGCGAGATCACAACCAATATCGAACGCTCAGCGATGCCAACACCAAGGCTGCCGATGCCGAACTCTTGTCGCGCCATGTTCACCGAGGATTCAACGTGTTTCAACATATTCCTGGGATCGTGAGCGACCTCCCGAAGCCCAACCTCCTCCATGAAATGCAGGTTGGCATGCTTCATCACCTCCAGAAGTGGATTTTCCACTTCATGAAGACGCACGAATGGCTCGACAAGTACAATGCAATCTGGTTATCCGTGCCTGCTTACCACGACCTCCCACCACAAACTAAGTCATATGAGGAAGTTTCTCAATGGAATGGGAAGGAGATGAAGGAAACAAGCCAGTACCTGCTTGGAGTTGTAACCCAGTCTCTACGAGGAGGAAGCCCCGCTCAGCATCCCAAATTCAATCGTGCAATTGAGTGCACACAGGCATTGTTAGAATTCTATATGTATGCTCGATATAAATCTCACGATGATGCAACATTGAGCTACATGGAAGATGCCTTTTGTCATTTTCACACCTTCAAAGATGTTTTCTTACTCGGGCGAGCCGGCAAAAAGGCAAAGGCCAAAGCCAATGCCCTGAGAACGGAGCTCGTGAAGGCGCGAAACGTAGACGAGGAAACAAATGCTGAAAGATAGACGCCGTACATGCAGCGGCGCGAAATGAACGCCCAGTGGGATTATATCAGCCACGAGATAGATGTTTCCGAGGAGTTAGATGCCGACTTCAACTTTCTGAAGATCCACATGATGTCTGACTGGGTTGAACAGATTCGTCAATACGGAGCCTTTCAACCGTATTCGGCCGAGAGTCATGAACAAGCACATAGAAGGAATCTCAAGCACGGTTGGAATGCCTCCAATCACAATCTCAACTACCTGCCGCAAGTAATCAACTTTCAGCGTTGCATTCTCTGCGTCGAAATCAGAGAGCTCAATCTCCATGCCCTCGCTCATCGTCGAGAGAACAGCGCTGCCACCTGCAAAGTCCTCCCTGCCGGCGCTGATCTGGCTGCCCCCCTGAGCTCCCAGTAATATGCGCAGCCCGAATTCATGGGACCCCAAAACCGCGCTGATGGAAAGCATCCTGACGCTATAATCAAAGACTTCAGAGTAATACTCGACAAGACGCAAGACGCAACGCACCGCGTGACAATATACAACGGCACACGGGTGTTTCTCAAGCATAAGAGTCATAACAAGACGTACATATCGGATGAACAACTGCACGCAATGGAGCACTGTATTTACCATCGTATTATGGTTCAAGTTGAGGGTTTAGAAGGTGAACGTATATCTCAGATTTGTCGATGTACATGGAAGCCAGAGCTGGCGTGGAGGGGACCGACGGAACAACTGGGTGTGGGTAAAGCATCGCCCAGGGCGATGTTATGGTGCGCTGATTGGTAGTCTCCCATGGCAACTGCAACGACTATTCAAAATCATGCTCCTGAACGAGGATGGAGCTTTCGTTGAGTACTGGTTAGCCCTGGCGCTCACCAGAATACCTGGAATCTCGGGTAACTTGGATCCCGTCTCGAAATTTGTACAAGTAAGGAAAGCACCGGCAGCAGTTGCTTTGCAAGTTTTCAGTGTGGGAAACATCGTCAGCTGAGCGCACGTAATTCCAGAGATAGCTACTAGTAGCAAGACAGGAGACAGACGGAACGAGCAATGGATTGTCAATAGCCACATAGATCTGGCAACTTGGAATGAAGTGTATAAAGAGAGAATTGCATTTTGCGCGCAGGTAGAAGGAACGCGAGGAGAAGTTTTCGCAGTGTCACCCATCGCATTGCAATCCTGATGCAAGCGCGTGCCCAATGAACCCATTCTTACGTATGGGCACAGTTGGCCTTCAACGTCAGAGTGTTCTTTTAAAATGGGAGACCGAAAGAGCGAGAAGAAACGGTTAAACTGCGATGGGAGGGCGATGTGCAATGCGACGCGTGGCATTGATGCCAGTCGCGGAGTAAGCCGCCACCGGGGTGTCGCTGATGGCTCTGATGGCGCACATCCACTCTGACGGAGCCCTTCCACCCGGACAAAATAATTTTTAGCTGATGTTAGCTTGCAGTTCGTCGCGGGAGGGTTATGCATCATCGCGATTATGATTTCAGACGTTTGAGTTCAGCCTTCAGTCAACCAACAGTTCTATTACATTTACTACTATTATGATATATCGACAAAACCGAGAATGAAATTGCACACAAAGGAAATCCTAAATCCGATCACTGACACCAATCGTAACCTCCACGCGACATTGTACCCTCTACAATCGTACTTCCATCGACTAATCCCGTATTCTCAATGCTGGTCATGTTGGTGATGTCATTGCTGTTGCTGTTGCTGTGGCTGCAGGGGTTGGGCTGGCTGCTGCAGGCGATGGCAGACCCACCCATAGTCAGAACAGCTGAGAATTGCATACTAGCTTCAGTAGCAGCAACAAAGCTGCTGAGACGATGAAAAGAATTGTCGGGCTGCTCCATCAGCTCCTGTGGGATGTAATCAAGGAAGTCCTCATCAGAGGTGCCCTGAACCTTGTGAGGTTGTGCCATCACTGGGTCCGTACCAGTTGAGTGGATCCTTCGGCGGATTATGCTGTGGATATTATCTATCTTTTTGGCTTGACCCTCGGGCGAGGAAGAACTAAACTCCGCGTCAAGACAACAAAATACATCGGTGCATGCATTATTAATGTCGTGATTGATGGTTCTTGTATCGCACTTTCGTTGTGCTCCACCTCCTTGACCAAACTCTGGTGGGACCCTAAAGTTACCTGTTTTCCAGGCCGACAGACAATGGTGGATGGGTGTTGTGGTGAGGGCAATGAATGTCAGCTTGATTTTATCAATCAATGTTGTATCTTTCATTCCCATTTGTTGTATGCCATAGAAGTATGTCAGGAGAATAAAATCCACAATTTCAGTTGCTGCAAATCGAAACTTGCACTCCTAAATTGATCATCAAGACAACAATTAAACAGGAAGGGAACTTTGAACTTACCTCACGAACCTTTGTGGGGCATGTAAACCTGTTCCTGGCCAATAGCCAGGCTACCATTTTCCGGATCTCTGTAGGTGACTGTGTTCGATATCCGTAAATAGAGTCAATTGAGGCCTTGCAGCGGTATATCAATGCTGCATGGGAACAAGTAATCTTTGCGAGAGCCTGATGCACAATGTCAGCGATGAAAACAATCGTTGAGATGATTCATTTACCACTGAAATGTAGGCATGTGGAGGGTCTGAGGTTCTCTGGGCTGGATCAATCCTGGCGATTTCCTCATACCACCAACAATGAATGTGGGCGGTTTTCACCGCATTCGTGACAAAGTGATTCACAAACATCGCGTAATTGATAGCTATAGGCTCGACACGTGCCATGACCATCGCCGGAATGCCTGAAAGGGATGTCTGGGCGTTGTATTCTGCACCGACGATGAGGACTGTCACGTTGTCAACAAAGGGCCCATATCGCCAGAGATTTCCAGCATTCCATACAACCAATTCCTCACCGGCTTCGTTTGAATCCTTCCTCTAGTAAATACATACATTAGCGGGGCGGATTCAATCATTCAGACGCTTAATCGGATACCTTCTTGGATGCCAGCGGCACAGGTTCGCGTTCATCCTCCTCCTCCGAGACAATATAGACCTCCTGACTCTCAGGATGTTGGGGTTCGGCTGTCGTAGAAGTTAATTGAGTTGCAGCGACTCTTTTTCGAAGTGTTGACGTGATGGAATCTTTTGATGGCCGCTTGCCCATTGCATTTTTGGATGGTCGCCAAAGAGGCTCGTCGTCGGATTCTGCATTGTCATTACGACGATCATTGTAATTGTCGGGTATTGCGCTTAGATCATCATTGAGATCATCGTCGTGGATAGATCGTCTGCTTCTCCTGGTGCTGAAAGGAAGAGGAGGAGGAGAAATGCGGCGCCTTGTTGTCATGATTTAAAAAGGAGGCCAGTGATATGTACGAAAAATTAAAGGAGTAACTAAAAGAAATGTGAATGAATATAGAGTAAATGAATTAAAGGGTTGTGTAAAGGAAAGTAAGCATTGATATGATTAAAAGTATCGTCGTGATGCGTCTTTTTATCCTGTTGACAATTCAATGATCTTGGCTTGTCCTGCCACCTACACTTCCAACTCCTTGGATGGATGGGAACTCGGAACTAAGAATGGCAGGTGACAAGCATGCAGCAGGGTTGTTGATTGGTTTTCTTTGATGAGAATTGATATCGTAACGAGCTGAAAAGCGTTCGCGTTTCACTAATCATTTGGGCTACCTTCTGCTGGGTAAAGATACCGGACTACCAATGACATGATAGCCATACCCTGAGTCATATCGCTGCCACTATGCCTTTCCCAAAAATAAACGTCTCAACGATTAATCCCAACATCGTGAACTCTCAACACAGCCCTTCATGCCTGAATATGAATGATGTAATAATGAAATAAACAAATCACCAAAAAGAGACCCAAAACCTCACCAAAAAACTCTGAATCATCACCCATCCTTCCACCCTCCAAAGTGCCAGAACAATACCAACCCACAACGCAAATCCTTGAACAACCTTCCAGCCAGTGCATTCCATCCTCACAACGACTACTTTGCAGCTGGGCGGCTGCTTGTACGCTTCCTATTGGCCAGAGAGCCTGCAGTGGGAGGATTCACAATGTGATCGTGCTCGCGTAGCCAAGCCACATTCTCATCAGCAGCAACGCTTTGCTCCTGATGGGCAAGGACACTAAGAGCACCGTTCCGGATGACTTCAAGGTATTGTGGCTGTCTGATAATCCTCCTTTGAATCTTCCCTTCATACTTTTGGAAGCCTGTTTTCGTCGTCAGGAATCTTCTTGGATTTGGGCACCTCGTCTCACCATCATCATCCAATTCCTCCCCGATATCGTTGATCATATCCTAGGCTAGAGGTAGGAAGGTGTCATCCGGAGGAGGGTAGCTGCGGCCACCGCGCATAGGCCTCTGGGCACCATCTGTGCCGTCGGCTTGTTGCTCACGATAAGCAACGCAAAAACGCGTCGGGTTGCTTAATATCATCGCCGCCTTTACCCATCTGGCAGCAGTCTTGTTATTGAAGATTGTGATAACATTACAGGCGTACGGACCACCATCTCCATTAGGCGCCTCCCGGCAGCCCCAAAGCTCTCGGATTTCCAGCTGTGGTCTGCCAGACCGGCAATTGCAGCATTCACGATTGACAACATGGTCGTAACGACGATTGATGTAACTATCAGAAGTATCGATTCATCATCCCCAGGCCCATGCCATGAGATTAGCCGAGTATAGGTTTCACCCACCCTCTTCCCAGCAATGACGGGATCCACATAGGCGATGGTAAAGCTAAATGGGTCAACAAGGAAACCAGTCGAGGTGTTGCAATGCGCCTTTATCGGTGAAGACCTGTGACCCAAGGTTTCTTCCTCGTCGTTTTCGGGATCTACCCATCATCAGGAAGACCCAAAGAAGCATCAGGGCAATGAAATGAATACCAACATGCATGAGTTTCCACTTCTTTGTCAGGGTTTCTTTGAGCCTATTCTTCCTTCGGCGAAAGCCAACCTCTGTGAACTCGTTCAGTGCTGCCTCGAGTTTCTGATCATTGAGGTTAGTCTCGTCTGCCATGTAGCGTTTTGAAAGTGGCTTGTTAGACTGCGGATCACTGATTCGAGTAACGCAACGATCGATTAGGAGATCCCATTGCTCGGGGCCGGCCCCTTGCTTGTTGATGATGCTCATGGACTGGGTGTGAGGGGTTTTCCCTTAACAGTGTCTATGTAACCTGAGATGACCAATGATGGGTACTTGACAGTAATCTTCGGGTTATCTGTCATGCAAAACACCTACCCTAGGTATCTTCAGAACCTTCAGTCATGATTACCTTTAGCCGGGTATGAGTGGGACACGTATCGATTGAATACAGCAGTCTCGACCTCTAGCGGGTTCACTTAAGATGATACAACAACACTCCCAGATCAAAAGGGGTAAAACGCTGCCGAGCGTGTTGTTTTCAACCAGATTCACTTCCCCAAATACTAGCGGGATTAGTCTGATGGGACTGGAGACTACTCCGACTCCCAGACAAGGCAGTTGTCAGCCTAAGCTGTAATGTGGGATCTTAAGCACAATCTCTCATGCGAGGTTGGTTACTGGGCACTCCCCGGTCAATGAGAATTGTCTCGGCCTCAGCTGGGAGTGACTGAGAGATTATGACGTTGGCTGTTGAAATGAGGTAGGGAGCATCCCCGCGCATTGGTTCGTGTCGGAACGGCAATGCAAAGTGCAGCTTGCGTTAACATGGATGCGGACGTGTCTTTTAATCTACATTGGCATAATATCAGTTGGACGCCGAGCAAATCTATGACGCGACAATACTATAGTATTGATTGCTGAAAGTGCGTTCTGGCTATGTCAGATACGTGTTCCAATTACATTCCATACAAGAGTGAGATGTCAAAGTTGAAGTCACGATCTGATATATGATATCATGTGGGTGTGGCCTGATTCTTATCAGGAGTGTAACGCTTCAATACCTCATCTGCATGAACACGATAACCTTTGGGATTCGTGGCAATCTCTGGTTGCGTATTCATTTAGTATGTAAGACGCAAAGTACGTTGCTATCACAATCATGGAAGGCGAAATATGGGTGCGCATGCGTAACACCTGAGAAGCTTCTATATAAGATATCTCATTTTTCCGGCAATGAGAAGAACAAGCTCTAGCAGTGAAATACACAGCGATACCTACCAGCGGAAGAAAACCGTTATTTATTATTGAGTTTTCATGATACCTATATCTACCAATTATTAAATATAAAATCTATTAGCTTTGTGCAGCGGCAGCCCGGCACCTTTAATAAGTATCTTCCTGACCGAATGACGATTACCTTCAAAAACAATAACAACGTAATCGTATACACATTGGTGCCAATTATTGATTACGCCAGGAAGAGTCATTATATGATCGTGGCGCAAAGTGTATGGTGCATAGCATCCCTTATTGGTCTTACAGAAGGACTGGGTACACATATCAATAATCTATGCATACGATCAGAAGTTTATCAAGCATCCAGTGTAGCTCATTCAGAACAGGTCACCATTCATCCTGAGCGGTTGATTCCAATTGGAAAAGCTTTATCTGATATAAAGGATCAAGGTGATCTAAGTACTCCGAAACACAAGGAGCCCAAAAATTCCGAGGATTCCTTGCATGATCAAGTGTTGAAAGATTGAGAGAAGTTTCAGCAAGAATCAGCATTCGAAAGAAGGAAGATTGCCAAGAGGAATTTAAAAGCTAGTAAGAAGTTATCGAAAACTAAGCCTAACAAAAACCTTAAGACTAAGACGGAAGGAATTGAGCTTTCTGAGTTCTATCGAAGAAAGGCCACCGGAGATGGTCAGCACTGTGCCTGGCCACAAGATCGGAAAGGAGGTCATGAGACATCTGACTGTTTCCGGAGGAACCGACTGGAAAATCAAATAGCCCCTGTTCCAAAGAAACGATAACAGCATCTACAGACATATAGTAAGTACATGCTTAGAAGTACCCTTGGATATGACTACGTATAGTTATTTAGGTGGAAGCATCCCGAAATCGAGTTCGATCAATTAAAAATGGATTAGGGTCTAGGGCCATTCATAAGTACTTATACTTGTGGAAAATGCACCCCCCTAACACTGGGCAATCTCCCAGACGCGCTCCCTCACTTTATTATCTATCTGTTGTGTTTTCAAGCCACTCTTATCCTGCCAAATCCCCACGGTTTCTGCTGCCCATTGGCTGACTCCAACACCGGTGTTCTCGGCCCAGACGCGGACTTGTAGAGTCTGCATCTGGATTTTATTAGCATCTGCGACGACTGATTTCGGCAACCAGAAGGCATCACATTACATTATTGGTTCTCAACGGTGGTCAATCATTGAGTGGTGAATATCAAATGTTTGTTACTCCAAACAAGCATCGGGAGTGTTGAATATATCGTGAAGGGTGATGCAATGCAGTAGCAGAGGTGAGGAGAGTGTGTCAAAGGTTCTGGAGGTTGTAAGTAAGCTGGGCAGGCAAGGAGAATATATAAATGGGCTTGGAGGGTTTTCTTGATCCGGCGACATCATCTTGGCTGCAATTCAGCTAGGAGGCAATTTGCTTAGCGTCAGCTAAGTGCCCTGATTCGTCGACTGAACGCTTAAGTTCATCACAAAGACAACTAAAAGCATGCTCTGCAGTCATATCTCACTCATTTGTCCTTGCTCCAGTTCTTGCACCCCGTGATGACGTCGCTGGGTCGGTGTGTAAGGAGAACCCACGGTTCATGTAAGGTACGAACTTATGACAAAGTGACAACCATACATCAGGCAATGAGCGTAGGAGGGTCTTGTGAGGGTGCAAAACAATCGCCGTAACAAGCTCAATGCCGATGCTGTATGCTTTTCGAGATCCAAGTGATGTTGACATTGAAAGAGTGATCAAACACTTTGCAAACATGTGAAGGAGGATAAGAGAAATCCTACGAGAGTGGTAGGAACCCTTTGTGGAAAAAGTAAATCTATGTGTGGCTTTTTCCGACGACAGCCAGCTTGTAATGGTATGAGTACCAAAAAGACTGTCGAGACCCTTCTTAAAGTTGTTGGGACATTTTATTTTGCTAACGAAACAAGGATATTTCTCAACAGTGTCTTTGCTGCTCGAAAACGTACTTCTACATCGGCACTTACATCACACACTTCCGTCGGGACCACAAAGAAAGGATAGTATATGTATCAGCCAAACAACTACCAGATGGTAGTTTTGCGATCAAGTACGATAGCATTATACTTCCATTCGTCCAGGAACAGCATCACGACCCTTTTCTTCACCCTTCTGACGATGAGTCCAGCAATACAGAAGCCAACAGCGAGAATGCGTGTATCAATCCAGAGCAACCTCCGGTTCGAACACATATTCATGGTACTCCACACTTGGACAACCATCTGGCCCGCAAGCCAATTAGTAACAAGTATTTTGATATCTTCAGATATGAAATTGATCTATGGTCAATGTTTTCTTGTGAGGAGGAATATCGATTAGCGCACTGGTGTGTCAAGCACAACTGGAGCACAGTTGCTATCAATGAGCTTTTCAGGAACTCTACGATGGCAACCATCAGCAACTTCACTTGGTCCCACACTGTATTCAAAATGTTGAACGAAATGTCCTACGCGATGGCCATCGACTCTTGGAAATCCGGCAAAGTGTGTTATAATCGTTTGGCCGATCCAAACAACCTTCGCGACGATGATTACACACGTTTCTTCTACCGCAATCCTGTTGAATGCATTGAGTTCCTCATGCAGCAGCCTGTGTTCTGGGAACATATGTCATATGCTCCAGCAAAGGAATTCAATGATGCTGAGGAACATATCTACTCAGAGATGAAATCATGCGACTGGTGGAGGAATGAACAGATATGTTAGTTGAATTTCATCATAGCCAGAACGATTTTGACTGCTTCATTAGCTACAGCGGCCGCATGGAGCTACGATTGTCCCTTCATTCGCAAGTTTGGACCAGACTCATCTTACAAACTGTTCGGGCGACATGAAGGAATGGCCAGTATATTTGAGTATCGGAAGCATCGACTCGACAATCAGATCAAAGCCTGGGAATCTTGGAAGCATCCTTGTTGCCCTTCTTCCCGTTCCTCCGAAATATCACTTTGAAGGACATGGAAAAACACCTCCCGTGAAGGAACCACATATCCACAATCGTGAGGTTCCAAGGAAGGTCTTCGAGCTTATTTTTCGTCCTCTCGACGCGGTGTTCAACAGTGGAAAGCTTGTGCTTTGTGCGGACGGTCGGAAGCGGCAATGTTATCCTGTCATCTGTGCATGGACGGCTGACTACTTCGAAAACATTCACTTGCATTCCTTCAACCAGCCCCATTGCCCTGTGTGCGAAGCACCAAAATTGTCGTTTGCAGAAGGGAAATCATCAGTGTGGCAATTGAGAGACTATCGGCTATACTTCCAAAAGATCATACTTGTGACTCTGCAAGATGAGACGGAGAGACAGGAAGCAAGACAATATGTGAAAGATCGAGCGGTTGGAACCTCAGAAGGCATCTCCTGGAATAGAAAATGCATCTCTCCGACAACTATTATCATACCCGATCTTCTTCATACCATCTATCACTGTATGCTTCAGCATTCGATGGGCTGGGTAATGTCCTTCCTCGAACAACATTCCAGGATCGACAAATTCAACCAGTTCTGGGTGATGAGGCCTCCATATCCTGGCTTCGCTCGATTCAACAAGCCATGTAGCCAGGTGACGCATTCGACTGGTAAGGAGTTGAAAGCTCTCGTGTGTGTGATCGTTCCAGTTTTCATGGTGACTCTCTCAAACCCTTTGGCGAGCCAAAGGATTCCCTCAACAGAAGCTCTGTTGCGCGTCAAGTACTTGGTGTATTTTCATTTTATGGCACAGTACCAGTATCATACTGAGGCCACGATTGAGTACATGGAGAATTATCTGGAGGAGATTCATCGTCACAAGGATGTTTTCAGTTGATTCGGCACCAGTCGATCTACAAAGATGGTCTCGGAAGCCTTGCAAAGCCAGCTTACTTTGGACGAACAGGAGGAATGGGAGACTGACCCCGCTTGGAACAATCTTTCTGCGGCTGCAAAGCGTCGTCGCGTTGATGAAGATTAAATGCAGATCAAGTCAGAAATTGCAAAATATCTTGTCAACAAATTGGATTTCAACTTTGTGAAGATGAATCTCATGAACCACTTCTCTGACCATATCCGCCAGATTGGCAACCTCTTAAATGTAAGCTCTGAACTCCCAGAAATAGCAATAATGGATCTTAAACAAGCATACCGACAATCGAATCGTCATGAGGCTGCCTTCCAGATTTTGCGAACGACAGCCCAAGAGGAGGTGCTTCAGGATCGAGAGCTGAATGCAACTGCTGCAACACAACATCGCGATGATGATATGCCTCTATCCAAAGTTCCTATCAAGCGAATGATGAAAAACCCGCGACCAGAAATCAAAGACCCTTGATGACTTGGCCGAGTGGTGTGCAATGCCAGATGGGGAGCTACAGTATCACATTGCTTGGTGTTTCAAGAGATTTGCCGACTTCACAGACTATGTCGATCGCGATCAGTATTTCAGTCGTCTCAACAATGCAAAATACATTCCGTACAACGCAGTAGCAATTCCGGTGACGTCTTTTCAATGCGACATGCAAGCAGTTCATATGGTTCGTAGCACTGGGTCCACATGGTGGAGAAAGCATAAGCCGCCAAAAAATGATACAGTACTTCTCTGGTTGGGGACGAGTCCGGATAGCCACTTTAAGTCGACTGCGGGACGCATTCCCGCACTGTTGAAGTGTCTTTTGGTCGTCAAAGATGCTGAATCGAGCGTGAAAGGGCTTCTTGCATTGGTTCAGACATTTGCAACAGGGCTGATACGTCAGACTGGTGGTATGGTGATTGTCGAGGAGAGGCATCAACCTCCCATGCAACCCTGGCACAATGGAAGCTATCATCGTAAGCCTGTGTCCGCCATGGGAACCACTTATATCGTCCTGATAAGCACAATCCAAGGAGCTGTACAGCATCTTCCGCTGACGCCGCTGCCAGATAGCGTGTAGTAGTACTTCAGCAACACGATTGACTTGAATGCTTTCAATGTGTTTTACATGTAGATTATTCAACTCAATGCTTGAAGTAATCATTGCAGCGATATATAGAAATCTGATGAGTGTTTACTCAGAGTGTTTTAATTTTTGTAATTGGAGTTGTGCAAGATTGTGTATAATCGATGTCTCAAGGGATTAAATAGTTAAGAATATTCTTGATATAAATGGAACAGTTCAAAAAACCATCGAAATGATTAAAATCTAGAGGACCAACGTGAAAGAAACAAGTGCAATAAATTAGCTTCAATGACTAAGCGCATTTCGAGATGTCACGACGACGCGATCACATCATTGAACTCTTCAAATCATGGTTGCAGATTGCAAATACGTTGCCCCGATTGTTTGTGGAGAATGTGGAGAAGGATCGGTCAGTGGGGTCCATCTTCTGAAACCAATTTCGGTTTTTGCTGATGTGATCTAATCCATCTTCCAGTCTATTGATGAAAGACATGTACATTTTGTGATACATAGTGAGATCAACTATAAGGTATGTTCCAATCTATGGAAGTTAGTGAGCTGCTGAAAATGCAAGATTGCCAGTATATATAAGCATATAATTTCAGTAGTGTCTCATATTCTATCTGGTGTAGCTATCGAAATGTCTGCCTCTACATGTTCAGCACTACACCCTAATTCCAAAGAGATATCAAATTCTCAGGATTATCACAATGTATATGGTAAAAATTGAATAGAGTCATAAGGTGAGTGGATTTTATTTCTCACTGCATAGTAAATAAACCACTGGGAACAATAACCAAAGCTGACAAAGAGAATAAACAGAAGGTTTATTTGGGGTGACGATCGATTGTATACTTGATACATGGCATTATGAGATGACACAGACCTGCACATTGACTAGAATACTATTATACACAGCCAATTATATATACTTGATACTATGCATCATGCTGCATTTAACAAAACTGCCAAGTACAAGGAATTGTATGCTCCCATGAATACTGTACAGTATACTTCTGATTGCATACAATTGTACCATCTCAGCTTGCTTGACTTTTACTTCTTAGTAAGTGTTCAAGATACTTCCAGGTACACTGTGTGTATACCTCCTCCCACAACTCCTAATATCATCCTCCGCACTCTCTGTTACCTCTTTGGTGTTAAAGGTATATTTCTGGAATCATATTGGATCACTCAATAATCTTAATGTGGATACTCGATCTGGAATCACAACTTATCACTCGGATTTCCATCTGGGATCTACTCTCCAGATTAGTTCACGAAATAGTCACGTCTCCAATACCCAACCTTCGTATCAATAGATCAACGACAGCAATCAGGCCAAGAGCAAGTAAGTTGGGTATCATCTTTAGATTGGTAATTGTCGTAGGATCTCTATTGTCAAATGGTAACTCCTTATCTGCAAGAAAATCTTATTCCTACTCGCCGCACAAATGACTACTCACTTATGCTCCAAAGGTTGGTTGCTGATAAGATGAAATGTCGTCAATATCAAACCACCATGTGTTTTCAAGATATACAGAGTCATATCGGAGATTGGTCAGTAACCAATAATCGCTATATTGGAACCCTGTCAACCGAATGTACTCTTACGAATCAACCCTGTCTTCAACCACACCTTCTTGGTCTGGGCAAATAGGACTCGAGATTCATATATTCGAAGTAGCAAGGGATACTCTCCGTTCAATATATGGCAAAACAGTTCAGTTGCAGATTGCTGCATATGTGACTCCAATAAAGCGTAGTCAAATTACAGGATCTGTCATTTGCTGCAATTGTTACACCATTACGTACCCGATAAGCTTGTATATATATGAGGTATCACCAATAGCAAATGTATCGCAATACAAGCTCATTACCTCGATGATGGAGTTGATACTTATGGGAGTCAGAACTTGACTCTCAATGGTAGAAGGCAGGGATGATGAGACAGTTATGTATGTAAACTCCAAAACAGACTTTGGCAGCCTTAGGATTGTTAATGGTATGGATAGTGATAGTAACAGTTCGGGTTACCCGGCTGTGGTCCAGGTTGGAACTGACCTGGAGGCCTCGGTTCGGGTCAGGAATTGCCAAGCAACCGAAACCAGGTGACTAGCGCTGGGTTGTAACCCAGACCAGACATAAACCATCAGTATTACGGCTGGGATGTGACCAGGCCGCGGTTTCAACCTTGCGGTTTCTACAACTTTAGCTGCAATTAAGCATTTGAGTTCTGTTCGCATCATGGCACGATCAGTCCACAGATTGTGCAGTTCTCGCTGCACTTTCACCTCCTAAGTTCAGATTTGCGATCCGACTCATATTTATTGAGTGTTTGTGAAATGAGGGCAAATTGTGAGGGAAATTTGCTGGTTTTTGATTGCGACACAACAAATATTATTCAGATCACAAATCTGAAATCGGAAGGTGAATGAGCGGCTAGAGGTGGACAATCTACGTAACGATCATGTCACGCTATGATCAGAACTTGAATACTTAATTCGAGCCAAAGTTATGATTGTAAAATGCCGGGTTTTTGGTGGTAACACCGGCCCAATTGCCAAAGTCCAGATTTTGTGTGGTAAGGTCTGTTGCAACAGTTCGGCTCAGGTTCCAACCCTAACCCAGAGCTGTTCTAGCGAGTTGGAACTATTGCCAACACTAGGTGTGGATCGTCTGATATATATCAGCCATACAGACATGGAGGAAGAACATCAATAACCTACTGTCGAACATAGAATCTACATTAGGATTTATCTATGGATATCTATCCACCTTCTCGACCTGGATGTTAGGTCTTTACTTCAATGCCATATATTGTCGATTAGTTCTGGATCGAAGTCAATGAGGATACATCTTTCTTGAAGTCCACAGTTGTACGTTCATTCTTCAGTTCTATATCACAGATATATCAATCGCGCTTTATACTTGGTTATTCTTTGTACCTTCATCGAAGTAAGTTGTTGATTAGGAAGAAAGCAAGACGATACTTCAGAGCAGTGTTGCCAGCGGTCCAGGTACGGACCAGTCCAGTCCAGCCCAGTCCACTCAAATTTTGCACTGGGATCGGACTGGTGCACAATATTTGCGCACTTGTCGGGAATGATCTGGACTGGTGCGGACCGTGATATCCAACAGCGTGATTTTTGAACCAAATCCAAGCCCATCTGGAAGTGTATGTAGACTGGTCTGTGCTGCTGCGAAATCCTTAATGCATCTCTCTCTCAATTGTCTAAGATAACACATAGTCATACCAAATCCACAAGCTAGAACGCAACATTGAACCCTGACCCAATGCCACATGATATCCGTACTCTACTGAAATTGGTTCAAAAGTGATGAACCGATGGGAATGATATCCCAAGAGAACGATTTCTATACAGAATACTATCTGAGATGACTCATTCCCAAGGAGAAGTCACTCTAATGCTGTGCGTCAGGTATCACATAAATTGTTAGCACCGGACTGGTGCAGTGCAACACCCTCAATTTCCAGTCCAGTGCAGTGCAACTATTTTGCGCACTGCACCGCACTGAGCCCTACCCCAGACTGGGACTGTTCGGACCACTGGCAACACTGCTTCAGAGTCCGAAGAAAGTCCAAGGCAAACCCGATAGCATGGTAGTCCAGAGGATACTTCTGATAGGAAATTTAGGAGTTGGCACTACTCCATCTGCTGAGGCGAAACTACGTTGCAGTTTCATACTGGAGAAGTCGATACACAGAGTCATTGCAACTGAGGACAGTGGGTCCTGGGGTAAACATGCTGGTTACTGGGACAATACTCTTGAGTCCGAAGGGAGTCTGAAGACTGACATGATCGTGTACTAGTTCAAACGATCTTTTGAGTAGGATACTCTTAAGTCGTGTACATCAGCATGCTGATATCATAAGATGATACTCTTGAGTCAGTACTCTCTATTGGGACCAGAGAATGGAACAGTTTCCTTGGTTTCTGTGGGTGGTAATCTTTATATGCATCCTGAGTGAAGTGGTATCATTCTACTCTTTATCAATCCAGAAGTCATTAGGGGCTTTTATTGATTAGGACTTTGGGTGGATCTCCCAGTATTACACTGTCATTGGGTTTCTCTTGAAGATGCTTTGAATGACACTGGACGATATACTCCCAGCCTACATGGCTGTTTGCTTCCAAGTATAGTCTCACCATGTAAGAATATTCTAGTCTGCCTGACTGTATATATCTGTTACAGGGATAGTTAATCCTAATAACTTAATACAATATTTATCAACTTTATGTACAGCCATCTATTCAAAACCTGTCATTTCTTATTTCCTTGTCTTGTCCATGGCTCAACTTCTTGTCAACCAAGGGAAGAATCAAGCAAGAATTTAAACTTTAATAAGAACAATTGCCCTCATCCACAATCTCATTGTATTATACCCAATGTATACAGAATGTATCAAAGTTTCGCATACCATTACAGTCGATACCAACAATTACTACAGGTGTTTGTTTGTAGCCTGTTGCCAGCTAGGTTGTGTTCTTTGTAATGAAAGTATAGGTCTCCAAAAATCTAGACCATGTGACAATATGTCAGGTCTATTCTCAGAGTCTGATACTTAGTATATGGTTTGTTCAAACATGATGTTTGTGGTATAGTTATGTTCAAATTAGTGGTAAAATCTCACACCAGTAACAGAGCAAGTAGAAGTAATTGTGACAAGATTTCTAAAGAATATTTTAAGGTATTCTCATCTACAAATGTCTGAGTATGGATCGCTGCTGGAATGTGGTTGTTATTATTGCCAGACCTGTGTAATCATTTCATAGTTCAACCATGAGGATCAGACTTCTTCAGATATTGCCACTAGAACTAGTGTTAGCAACATTTCTGATTCATGGTCTGGATTTGGATCTGATCCCAACCCAGAACCAAACTGCTGCAACTGATTGCATCACACCAAAACCCAAATCGTTGTGATTTAGCCAGTTATAAAAGCTAACATCAACCATTTCATTCATTTCACTTTCACCCTAAATAAGTATGTGAGTTCTGATCATCTTGTAACATGATCAATATATAGATTGTACGATGTTGCCAGCTCTGTCACCTACCCCTGTCAGATTTGCGAACCAACTAATATTCATTCGGTTACTATCAAAAACCTGTGAATTTCCCATAAATTGAAGATATATTTCACAGCGATTCAACCAGGATAGGTTGGATCGCAAACCTGAAAGAGGGAGGCGAATGAGCAGCTTAACCTGCACAATCTACACAGTGATCTTGTCATGAAACAATCAGAACTCAAACGCTTCATTACAGTGCAAGTTGTAGCATCTGTGAAATAGAACTGCGGTCCAGTTTCATCCTGGCCAAAATCAAATGGTTTTCTATCCAGCACGGGTTACAATTCGGCACTAGATTTCTGGTTGGGTTCCTTTGGGAATTCTAACCCGGACTGGGGTCTCCAGTTCAGTTCCAACCTGGACTGCTGGCGGGTAACCTGTAACTGTTCCTCCCACTAGCTACTGCATCATGTTTGTATTACCACTTGACTTCAAGAAAGATTCAATTTCTAATCATCCTGTATTGATGTAGGCATATATAACCGATTACTATTTGTGTTCTTGCATCAATTGTATTACAGTATTACCCTTCAAAACATAGGGCCATTCTTTGCAAGATTCCAACCCCACACATGTAGCAATGTGTATGTTGAACTTGGACATCATGTTATTCTTTGTTCAGTTGTAGGAACATCTACTGGTATATCGTAACGTTGTACTATATTTCAATTTTATTAATTTGATATCATTAATTTGATTCATCAGCAATTGCATGAGAGATTGAATCTGTGATCAATTCCTACTCTACCAACATTATTTACTTCTGGCATGTTGTTATGCCATGCATGCTAACTCAACAGAATGAATAGGTTCACCTGGGGCCTCTTATCATCAGTCTATAATATCGATCCCTGGAACACTAGATTGCATAGGTCTCAACTATTGGATGACCATGGAATGTTATGACATATTCTTATTTTGGAGAAGTTGTTCTCAAATATTCCCCTTACTTGTATTGAATCTCACTTGCTGTCCACGGAATTCTGCATAGACCTAACTTCACTGTAGGTTGTCCTGGTACTTACAATATAGTATGTGTAATTGATTACTATATGTACTGCTGACATGTTTTATATAACCATCTTGGCTATAGCAATATCATTGCAACATCATATGTGAATCCAACCACAGCCACATGGACTGATACTAGTTCATTGATATGTGGCTGATGTGTAATCTCACTGATGATTACTTGAGTCGCCAGGATAGTAATATCACAAATAGCTGTCATATATTGGTTTTCAAGTAACTTCCAAACATTCAGAAAATGTCCATCAGACCAGAAGCCACACGCAAAGCACTCAGATACTCCGGTAGTCTCCACCAGTTCATCCAAGTACTTCCAGATACTCCCAGCCCCCCCTAGAGTGTTGCAATGTACTCTCAGACTCTGCAAGAGTATTTTCAGGTGCTCCTGAAAGAATCTGCAGTTATGAAGGTGAATTCAGAATGCTCTATCTAGGATAGTCAGATTTTGAAGCTCCTGTGACCTCTGCGCAGATCTGGTGGAGATTTCGAGAGCAGCTGAGACTGCAGCGCAGGACTGCCCAAGTCTTTGAGAACAGCTGAAACCTCTGCGTAACCTCTGTGGGAGACTTGATGACATATTCTCACAGTAGTGGTTCTTAGGGTTCCACAATCACAAGGCATTTGATTTATCATATTTATCATTGTTAGTGTTAGCAACGGGTCGGCTAACCCGCCAGTGGTCCGGGTTTGGACCGGAAAAACGATTTGGTTCAGTTCCAGACCCGTCCGAAAACCAAACTGGCTCTGTCTTGGTGGGGATGGAACCTGGACCGGACATAAACCAGCGGCTTTTGGCTGGGTTTATCATACACCATAGCCTTATTTTCGCAAACTCACACGTTTGCCTCCAATTAAATATTTAAGTTGTGATCGTATCACAATATAATATATACGTAAATGATGCCGTTTGAGATGCTCTTCTATATCCAATGCTCCAATTTGCGATCCACTCACTGTTCATTGCGTTGCTGTGAAATAACACTGACAATTAGGTATTGTTGAAAGCAACTCAACGAATAGTGATCAGATTGCAAATTCGAGAATGAGAGGTGAAAGAGCATCTAAAACGGCATCTTTTCCATATATATCACATTGTGATACGATCAGAACACAAATACTTCATTGCAGCCAAAGTTCTGAGTTAGCAAAGATATGGAACCGGCCAAAAAACAGCTGGTTCAGCGTGGTTTGGTTTGTCGATGTGGTGAACATCATTGCAACGGTTCCAGTTCGGTTCCAACCCAGACTCAGAACCGAACCACCAATTTGAAACTGTTGCTAACACTAGTCTTTGTTACAGTTACAAGATTTGCAACATCATACTATTGCCTGTATTATCTAGGTCTCTCGATATATCAATTTACAGAGATACAGGGATAACGGAGATGGATTCAGCGACAGAGAGCATATATTAGGGATACTCCGGGGTAGATAGACATCATCAAAATACACACTCTTTCTTTCCCAGCTCTTGGTCTCACCCACCATTTCCAAGCTTTCAAAGATCTACGCAATTGGGGTGGTTCCTTACGCAATCTTGCCAAGCGTTCATAGATCCAAGCAATTATTGTGGTTCATTATGGCAGGGTATTGCTTTCTATCCTCTCACCCTCTTTCTATGCTCCTCGAGCCAGATATACTCTTGATCGATAATGCTCTTTCAATGCTGTGCAATGTGCAGCGGAGGGTTGATAATGCGCTGTCTGCATTTCAGGTCCACCATTTCGCCACACTGTGATCGAGTGAACTTAGAGATGTACTCCAAGGCCGTGATTGTGCCAACTTGGAGGCCATAGTGGAGTGAGTTTGGAGATACACTTGGAGGCCGTATTGGAGTGAGTTTGAACATACGCTCTTGGAGGCCATGATCGTGCGAAGTTGGAGGCGGTAATCCAGTGACTCTGGAAATGCACTTGAACGCGGCTTTCGAGCAAGTTTGAAGATGTACTTGGAGACCTTGATCGAGCGAGATCAGAGGAGTACTTGGAGGCAGTCAATCTGGAGGCGGTACTTCGGGAGGGAGGCGAGACGGGTGCTGGGACTCTATTCTTGGGTTGACTCGATATTGTGGGAATGTAGAGAATCGAGCGCAACATGGTCTGCCAAGAGATGAGAAACTGAAAGACAGTTGATCATGGGATGATGCGGTATACAGTAAATGCAGTACTCGGTGTATGCGGTATTCACTGTAGCTGTACTTCGTATTTGCTGTACTCGGTCTTAACTTTTGATCTTAGCATGGAGTGATTGAGAGGGATGACTTAACTTCATGTTCTTCAGTGACGGTAGAGTTGAGGGCAAGATAGAGAGAGATGGGGGAAATCATCATGAGAAACTGGGACTTAACAGAATTTTGCATGTTAGTTAATTGACTATCCTTGATATGGCAGGTAGGAGTTCTGATCAGGCATGTAATAACACTGATACGAGATTTTCCCAACCCAATCAGGGAAGTTGTAACACCGGGAGATTCACCCTAAGTCCTAATCAATAAAATCCTCTAATGTGTTGTGGACTGATAAAGAAGATGATGAATAAGGTTTCACTCAGGATGTGTATAAGAATTAACACCCGAGGAACACAAGGTAACTGTTCGGTTCTCTGTTCCCAATAGATAGTATCAACTAAAGAGTATCGTCTTTTAAGATATCACTATGCTGATGTACACGACTCGAGGAGAGCCTTAAAGAAGTATCCTCTGAACCACCACACTATCGTGATGACTCTCGGACTTCTAACGGATGCAATAGTATCGTCCCAACAACCGGCACTTATACTCGAGGACTGACTCTCCAAGAATGCAACGATTCCATGTATCGACCTGTCTAAAAGAAACAGCAAAGTAGTTTCACCTCAGCAGAAAGAGTAGTGCCGACTCAAAAGTGTCCTAGCAGAAGTATCCTCTGAATCACCATGCTATCGGGCTGATCCTCGGACATCCTCCAGACTTCAAAGTATCATCTTGCTCTCTTCCCAATCAATGACTTCCTTCAGGGAAGGTACTAAGAATAACCAAGTATAAAGAGTGATAGGTTTATCCGTGATATAGAACTGAAGATGAACGTACAACTCTCGACTTCAAAGGAGAAGTATCCTCATTGACTTCGATACAGAACTAATACATAATACATGGGAATAAAGTTAAGGGTTAACCTCCAGGTCCAGAAGGTCAATAGGCATGCGTAGATAAATCTGGATGTAGATTATTTGACAGAATATTATCGACGTCCTTCCGCCATGTCGGTATCGCTGATATATATCAGAAGATCCACACCCTTAACAATCCTAAGACTGCCAAAGCCCGTTTTGAAGTTCACATACGTAACTGCCTCATCATCCTTGCCTTCTACCATTGATGGTCGAGTTCTGACTCCCATGAGTATTAATTACATCATCAAGGTAATGAGCTCATATTACGACATTATTGCTATTGGCGATACCTTCTATGTATACGAGCTCATCCGAAGCCAATTATCAACGAATAGATTCATGTCACCAACCGCCAGTGAGAGCGCCCCCTCATATACCCACCGGGTACGTAACGGTTCAATGATTACGGCAAACGACAGAACGCTTAATTTGACTACGCTTTACTGGAGCCAAATATACAGTATTCTGCAACTGAGTTGTTTTGCCATATATGGAACTGAGAGTATCCCACGCCACTCAGTATATATCAATCCAAGGTCCCATATGCCTAGACCAAGAAAGTGTGGTCAAACTAAGAGTTCATTCGTATAAGTCCATTCGGTCGACTGGGCTCCCATATATCGATTATTGGTTATTGACTTATCTCCTATATGACTCTGCATATCTTGAGATGTGATATTGTTCTGACATTGACAACATCTCATCTGATAAGGAATAAACCATTGGACATGAGAGAATAGTGGTTGGTTCAGTGACTAGGAATAAGGTTTCCTGCCGATAAGGAATGACCATGAACAATAGAGATCCTACGACCAATACCGAGTTAAAGATAATGCATATCTTATTTGCACTTGGCTTGATCGCTGTCATTGATCTTATTGATACCAAGCTCGGGGAATCGAGATAGTACCAATAGATGAACAAATCCGGAAGGTTGATCCAATTGGGAAATCCGTGTGATAATTCATGATATCGGAATAAGCATCCACATTTGGATTATCAAGTGATCCTGAATGATCCTGGAAGTATACCTGTAACACCAAAGGCGTAACAGAAGTCATACCCCAGATTTCTCAATTCAGCTCATATCCTCCAGATCATTCTCATCGTAATCCCCCATTTCTCTCTTTCTCATTCACAACTCAACCATTATTGCTGAACAGAAAGTTCAGTCATCTCTCTCTATCTCTCCATGCAATAATTATCAGTTGACACCGAGAATAGCTTACACCGAGTATGGCATATACCGAGTATAGCCTACACGGAGTATAGCATACACCGTGTAACGGGCGGGGTCGGGCGTAGGTGATATTGGTGACAATAATGTAATATCGAAAAAAAGACAAAACAAGACAAGACAAGAGTCAAAGCAATTTCAAAGTCGTAACTTGCTTTGCTATACAAGAGAACGAGTAAAGAGAGAAGAAAAGGAAATCCTCCAACGCCATCAACACTCTCTTTATATACAATTCGCCTGCCACCCTCGAACCATTCCTCATGCTCCAATGTACCATCCGAATCTTATCCCATGATCTTACACACCACTCCGTTATTCCTTATCGCAACAACCACGCCACCTCTCCTGACGTCGCAACACCTCAGACCACTTCTTTATCTTACTAAATTATACCGCCACCATCTCGCCGCTTCCTCCGCGTCTTCCGACGTCTCCGCCTTTCCGTTATACAATTCCTTCCACACCTTCCGTATCTTTCTTCTATTATTCCTAAGTATCTCCGTACCTTCTTGCGCCGTAACAGTATCCCCTCCTTAGGTTCGAGGTCCTCCGAGAACATTCTCCAATGGTCCAGGTTTCCCTGGATACCGTTTATGAAACTCGTCCACAGCCTGTAGCCCATTAACGAACTTCGCTGGCTCCCAAGTAAGGGAATCATAACCCGTCCATCAGATAAGATACTGTAATTGACTCCGATCCACTCGGCTATCCTCAACGCTCGATACTTGGTACTCCTCCTCGCCATCAACCTCAACAGAAGGGGGAGGGAGTACTACCTGTCCCTCCAACGGATCCTCAACAACGGGGTCCAAATGCGAGACAGGTTGTACTCGATGTATCCGAATTGATGCCGGTAAATCCAGCTCATAAGCATACGGGGACACTTGCTTTTGTACCCGAAAAGGTCCCATGCGTTTCCAATCCAGCTTACGAGTAGGGCGAGTAGTTCGTACATGTCGTGCATCCAACCACACCTTGGATCCGACCTGAATATTGGGTCCCGGAATACGTCCTCTATTTGCACCTTCTTCTTGTACCCCTTGGCTCCACTTCATCTGCACTCTCAGGTGTTCATGAATCTGTTCCATCGCAGCCTGGACCTGATCTGCCTCCCATCGTCGTTGATCCCTTTCCTGAGTCGGTTCTCCGGCGAATGACATTCGTGGATCCACGCCTTGGACTGCAAAAAAAGGGGTACACTTAGTTGACTCGGATAATCCATTATTCGCAGCGAACTCAGCAAGGGGTAACCACTCCACCCAATCATCCTGTTGGTGATTAACGAATATACGGAGGTATTGTTCCATTCCTGCATTCATTCGTTCAGTCTGACCGTCTGTCTGTGGATGAAATGCTGTAGACATCCGTCTATCAATTCCTAACCGGCTGCATATCTGTCCCCAGAAGGTCGAAGCAAACTGAGGTCCTCGGTCCGAGACAATAGACTGTGGCAACCCGTGGAGGCGTACGACTTCTCGGAGAAATAACTTAGCTAATCCTACAGCATCTATTGTTGTATGACAGGGAACAAAGTGACGCATTTTCGAAAGTCTGTCTACTACCACCCAAACTGCATCAAACCCTTCGCACTCTGGAAGTCCAACCACAAAATCCATTGAAATATCTTCCAATGGTTTCTCTGGTACAGATAAAGGTCGAAGTACTCCGAACGTTGCATGCCTTGTGGTCCTAGATCGTTGGCAGCTATGGCAATTCCGTACGTACTGATCCACCTGTTTCCGCATTTCCTTCCAGTAATACTGTCTATGCAAAAGATCGAAGGTTTTTGCTCGTCCTGGATGCCCAGCTAACGCAATTTCATGATGCTCCTGTATTAATCGTAATCGTAATTGGTCTCCTTCAGGAACATACCGCCTCCCTCTATACCATATCTGTCCCTCCTTTTCTATGCACTCTGCTATTGTGATATCCCTCGAGCTACCTCCCTGTCTAATGGCCTCCTATATCTTCTTAGGTAGTGGATCGTCCATATATGCCTGAGTAAAAAGGTCGGTTATCGAAGGAAGATCTTGTTCGGGCATATCATTGGCTGATATCCTCAATTGTTCCGGAAGATTATGCGGTTTTAAAACAACCTGTTCCATATTTTTTAATCTTTCATCCCCCCCCTCAGGGAGGTCTCCTGGCCTCCTTGTCAACGCATCTGCTTTCCCATTCGATTTTCCCGGACGGTAGACAATCTCATAATCAAACCGCTTTAAAAACTCGGACCACCGTGCTTGCCTCCTATTTAAAAGCTTTTTTGTCATAAAATATTCAAGATTCTTATGGTCAGTTATCAATTTTAAGGGGTACCGAGCACCGTCACACTCAGGTCTCCATTCTTCGAGCGCCTTGATAATCGCCATTAACTCTTTATCATATATATCATAATTGCACTCTGCTGGTGAATGCTTCTTCGAGAAATAGGCTACTGGGTGCAATATCCCTTCGTCATCCTGCTGAGACAATACTCCTGCGGATACATAATCGGATGCGTCCGTTTCAATAATCACTTCCCTCTCATGATCGAAATGTCGAAGTGCTGGTGCTGTGGTAAACGCTTTTACCATTATCTCGAAAGCGAGCTGTTGTTCCGATCCCCATACAAACGGCTCATCTTTCTTTGTAAGCCTGGTTAGCGGTTCTGCTTTCTCAGAATACTTAGAGATAAATCGTCGATAATAATTGCAAAACCCCAGAACTTGTTGTACTTCGAAGAGATTATTTAATCTTCCGTTTTCCGTCTTCTTTTCCTTACTCCAATTTCGTATGGTCTCAACCTTATCTTCGTTCATTGAAATCCCTTTTGTTGATATAATCAATCCCAAATACCTTACTGTCTCCTTATGGAATTCGCATTTCTCTGGCTTAAGGTACAGCCCTGCCTCCAGCAACCGTTGCATAATCCATTCAACATGGCCGACATGCTCTTCCTCGGAATCACTATAAATTAAAACATCGTCCAAATATGCTGAGGCGAAATTATCCAGGGCTTCTCTAATGGCATTATTGATATAACCTTGAAAATCTGCTGGTGCATTTGTTGTACCAAATTGCATCACCATAGGTTGATACAGTCCATATCTCGTCCGGAACGCTAACTTATGCTCATCCCCTTCCTTAACCCGAAGTAGATTATATGCTCCTCTAACATCTAACTTTGTATATATCCGGGCTTTTCCTAAAAGATTCAACGTTTCTTTTATCAACGGAAGGGGGTATCTATTTTTTATTGTCTTACTATTAATATCCCGATAATCGATACAGAATCGTAGCCCTCCTCCGGGTTTCTTTGCACATAACACTGGGGCTGCAAAAGGCGAAGATGATTGTCGAATAAACCCTTTTGACATATTCTCCTCCAGCCATTCTTTCAAGACGACCAACTCAGTCCTGGACATTGAGTATAATGGTCCCCATGTTGGCGTTTCTCCATCCTTTAAGCGAACTTCATGATCAATTCCAGATCGATGTGGTGGTAACCGGTCTGCCAATACCTTATTGAACAGCGGGAGAAATTCATGATACTGTTCAGGAATAATTTCTTCAAGGGGGCGTTCTTTCGAATCTTTTGCCTCGATGGCTATGTTGATGTCATATACGGAAGCCTTAAACAACGTAAGTTTTCCTTTCTTGACAGATCTGGAAAACGAAGCTCCATTAAGCATAGCAATATCTCCTGGAAACGGTCTTAAGGGTCGAATTTTTGGTTCAAATATATCTGTTACTTGATATACTGGTTCTGGCAGTTCTTCTGTAACTCCTTGTACCGTTACTGATGTATCATGGCAATGCGTAATGCAATATTGTGAACCAAACGTAACCGTATTAGATGCAAAACGTACAGCTACATCGTGTAGCCGTAGCCAAGGGATCCCGAGGACAATTGGATAAAGACCTAACTTCGTAATGAACATGGGTAACTGTTCTTTATGTTCTTGTATCTTCATTCCAACTTTGGCAATATGCGTAATATCTCCGGATTCAATAGGTCTTCCGTCGATGACCTCCACTTGTTTCTTCTCTTTCAGCTCTTGAAGTGGTATCTGATGATGGCGAGCAAAATCTTGATCCATAAATGCAATGCCAGTAGCTCCGCAATCAATCAGCGCATGTGTAGGTATTTCTTGGTTATTCACGGTCAATGAGCAGGTTATAACTAAATGTTTGCCTTCCATTGATCCTCCCAATACCTCCACCTTGCTAACTGATAATCGCGAAATCCCAAAACATTTCAAAGCATTTAAAGCAAAACTTTTTCTGTCAACCAAAGCGCCATCCTGCTTGGGTTGACCTAATCTTTTCCCAATTCCCCGGAACCATCGTTGGTTCCTACTTCCTTAACTTCTGCTCCAGCCGCCTTGAACGTTTGAGCCTTCTTTCTCGCCGCACATTCTGCTGCCCGGTGGTTAAACCCACCACAGTATAAACACCTCCCATCCGCAAACCTCTTCGCTCTTTCCTCTGCCGAAATCCTTCTCTTGCCTGCGCTGGGATCCATTGGCGCTGGTCCGGTATATCCGGCGACTGTTCCAGCAGGGGCTATTTCCCGGGCTCTCGGAGCCGGAGGAGGCCTGGAGGAAGCGAAACCTATCCCGCATCCTTTATTTTGTGCCGCTTTCTCTGCACGCCGTTGTCGTATCTGGTTATCCCGTTTCTGACAAACCGTCACAAACGCAGGAAGTTCCTCAGGCATATCGCTATAGGTAAAGGAGTCTTTCATTTCTTCAGACAGCCCTATCCTCAAAGTGTTTCGAAGGGCTGAGGGATTCCAATCCAGATCGGCAGCGATGACTTGAAACTCAGCATAATACTGAGAGAACTCACGGTTCTTTTGTTTAATCTCCCTCATCTTCCGTTCGGCAGTGGCTATTCGGTCCGGGTCCCCAAAAGCTACTTCCAGGAGTTGTATAAAAGCTGGTAGGTCTTCCAGTCCTATCGTTCCGTCTTCCCGGACGTGTGGCAAGATCTGTCCTAAGGCGATTCCCCTCAGGCGGTTGAATGCATACCGCATCTTCGACTGTTCCTCGGGAAAGCTGGCGGGCTTGTGTCGTATGACCATCCGGAGTTGAGCAATCCAGCCTCTCAACTGAGTTCGATCCGACCCTGAAAAGTCCGGGGAGTCGGGAAATTTCTGGCCTCTGTCTTCCGGAGCCTGAGGAGCAGCCGGGGCCGCTCTGGCTGCTAACATCAACGCATTCGCTAACTGCGTCCTCAAACCGCGGACTTCCTCTCCAGATTGCCGTGCGTCTCGGGTCATGTCGTCCAGTTCCTGTTGCAAATCCTCGTTGGTTCCTGGAGCCGGTGGTCTCCTCAAGGCTTCGTCCCGTTCGTTCCTCAGAGTCTGCATTTGTTGTTCCAGCCCGGTATGGTCGCATGGTGCGGGCAGGAACTGTTTCGCTTGTAGGTCTGTGATCTGCCGTTGTAGATCGATTATCTGTTGTGGGTGCTCGCAGATCCCCTGTACCTCTCGAATTGGTTGGGAGTATTGTGCCACCCGCATCAATACCTCCTGCGTCTGTGCGAATGCCTCCGTCAGCTGTTCGTACCCGATGTTGTCTTTGTCTACGTCGATGAGTGCCATGATGGTGCCCTGATCCTCGATGGATACCAGGGCCGCTCGGGGTTCCGTTGAATTTGACATTGCAACGAATCAAGCACATCTACCAATGCCAATTATAGGCGTCAATCTCGGAAGGGGTCGGAGTCGGGGGTACGATAGCAATCAGCGGAATTCCAAGAAATTTTGGTGTTGTTGCTGCTGCTGCTGCGTGTCCGATTGACGAATGTGTTCCGGCGCAATTAAGGCCTTCGCAATCGCACGGTTGTTCGGGGTCGCAAGGAGACCAGGAGTGTGCTCCTGTATACCGAGTCCAATGCGGTCCAAACACAGGATCGTTAATATCGAGTCCGCCACCTTCCCTAGCTGCGTCTGTCCAATAAGTATTCCACGGGGAGGGGACAGCTGACTGTTCCAAAAAATAAACTTCGAGGGGTTCTTCCTCGAAAGATGCTGTAAGTATCTCTTCGATACTTTCAAAGGCATTCAAAGGTTCGGGTTCAAAAACAAGGCAAGGAATTCCAGCAAGATCAAACCAATTCATTCGAGAAGTGCACTTACTGTCGTACTGGTGCATTCGACTATGGTGATCGATGAGGGTACTGACGGATATCAAATCCGGTAAGTCGCAGTAATTCGTCGACGCAATCGTCGCAAATGTGTATCCAACGGTGATTTGAAGCTAGATAAACCCAACAAGAAACAGAACAAGGTTCGGAACAATACTTACACCCTGTCGAGGGATGTAGGCACATTCAATATCAGGTACGATGTTATAAGACTCGTTCTAGTGTAACGGGCGGGGTCGGGCGTAGGTGATATTGGTGACAATAATGTAATATCGAAAACAAGACAAAACGAGACAAGACAAGAGTCGAAGCTATTTCAAAGTCGTAACTTGCTTTGCTATACAAGAGAACGAGTAAAGAGAGAAGAAAAGGAAATCCTCCAACGCCATCAACACTCTCTTTATATACAATTTGCCTGCCACCCTCGAACCATTCCTCATGCTCCGATGTACCATCCGAATCTTATCCCATGATCTTACACACCACTCCGTTATTCCTTATCGCAACTACCACGCCACCTCTCCTGACGTCGCAACACCTCAGACCACTTCTTTATCTTACTAAATTATACCACCACCATCTCGCCCCTTCCTCCGCGTCTTCCGACGTCTCCGCCTTTCCGTTATACAATTCCTTCCACACCTTCCGTATCTTTCTTCTATTATTCCTAAGTATCTCCGTACCTTCTTGCGCCGTAACACACCGAGTATAGCATACACCGAGTATAGCATACACCGAGTATAGCCTACACCGAGTATAGCCTACACCGAGTATAGCCTACACCGAGTATAGCCTACACCGAGTATAGCCTACACCGAGTATAGCACACACCGAGTATTGCATACACCGAGTATAGCATACACCAAGTATAGCATACACCGGGTATAGCATACACTGAGTATAGCACACACTGAGTATAACATACACTGAGTACAGCTTACACCGAGTACAGCATACACCGAGTACATCATACACTGAGTTCAGCATCCACCCAAGATTGTTTGTCTTCCCTATATTCTCATGATTATGAGTTGACCTCTGAATGTAGCTTCAGCTTCCGGCTTACTTCCCTATACAATCGACCGCCATCAGCCAGCTCCATCAGAGGTCCAATGTAAAGTCGGATTGTCACATTCCCACGGTTGCAAGTTAACTAACTGATGAATAGAGCTTCATTACCCAGTGGGCCGTCCATCGACTGTCTTCAAGTACTCATCCAATCTCACTTGATCACGGCCTTCAACTGCATCTCCAAACTCCCTCAATGAGGATCCCGGAATGCATCTTAAAGTTCACTTAATCACGGCCTCCAAGTGTATCTACAAATACGCTCGATTACTGCCTCCAAATGAATCTCCAAGTTTGCTCGATCACGGCCTTGGAGCATAACGTAGGTTACCCTGCGATGCAACACGACCGGGCGATGCAACACCCGCCCGCTCCCACTTCCGGCCTTCTCTAACCCAACCAAAAATAAACTGGAAGGGTTAGAACAAAAAAGGAGCCATATGCAGATGATTTAGAATGATATGGGAGGGAACTAAATTTATTGAACCAAAAGAAAAGTCATAACTCATGAGCAAACCAAAAAAAACCTCGAAATTTCCCTACCTCCTCCTCCTCACA
>Ga0307512_10001398_pt1 | contig 34286 bp, 39 predicted proteins | sample 14_EM_MG_FD_200267 | JGI IMG/M metagenome (GOLD analysis project Ga0307512, IMG submission 200267) | Populus trichocarpa ectomycorrhiza microbial communities from riparian zone in the Pacific Northwest, United States - 14_EM | ecosystem: Host-associated > Plants > Roots > Unclassified | place... | reverse complement strand
TCGTCGCGCGGGCATGTCACGCAGTTCAGGGCTCCATGAATAGCGGTGGAAGCTGGGCTTTTTGCGCACGCTCACTTTGTACGCGGCGCGGATGGCCGCTGTGCTACTCCCACTGCTATCCGTACCCACGCTCACCATAAGCCCAAGCTCACCATCAGACGATGGTCCGAGCAAACCGGGTGTGACTGGAGCGTCTGAGAGTATAGCGGAGTGAGTGGTTGAGGTGATGCTTGGAGATGGTGAACTGATGCTACTGATCGTGCCGACGCTTGTGATGGACAAAGACGGAGGACAGGTGTTGTTCTGTGCCTCGGCGACATGGGTAGGCGACGATGCACGAGATGAGTCGGTATCGGTCAGGGCATGAGCGGAGGATACAGAGACAGAGGCCCAATCGTGGACAGATGATCTGTCGCTTTGGTCAACGCCAAGTCGGAAGGAGGTAGGGAGAGCCATGGGGAAAGCAGAAACGAAATCCTCGGGGACCTGTGGTGGAGAGAGAGGGCGTTCACGTTCGTGAAGCGGGGAGGTGTTAACATCCTGGACAGGACTTGGGGTAGCATCACACGAGGAAAGCGATACGACTCTTTCTTTCCACGTAGCGAGGTTCTCGGTGCAGTTCTTCGCGTATTCTCCGGTCTCTGCAGTCAAGGGGATAGATCAGACGAAAGAAGCTGGCATGAAAGAAAATAGAAAACTGACCTGGGATGCCAGAGGCAGTGAGATCGAACAGAGGTTTCGCAAAGGTTTCGATAAACCAGATTTGGGACTTGGCTTCCGATAAGGAGTCAGCTTCCTCCTTTACGGATGGGACCATGTGAAGATGTCGTTCAAGGGTAGCCTGGGATGTCCATTCTTCTTGAAGGGCGGATGCCCAGTGTTGTGAGACATTGATCGGGCGACACTGAATGACCGCTTAGACGGGGTAAATAGTCGGGACACAGGAGATTCAATTACCGGGTTACTAATGTCCGCGGCCTTGATAAGCGCTTGACAGACCAGGACCTTCTTTGTCCAATGGTCCACCTCTGCGCCGTTAACGACCTGTTGGAAGCGTTCCATGAACTGGGCGTGCACGCGCATATCGGTTGCTAAAACCGTCTCTGCGAGTAATTTTCGGAAATGGGGCGTTGAATGGGAGTTGTCGAGTAGAAAGCTGAAGCCCTGACGTCGGAGGATGTGTAAAAGGAGGGTGTAGTGAAGCTGCTCCAGGGGGGAGTTATGGTCATAAAGCGACGATAAAGGCGCCTGGGCATTTTTCTTCGTCGATTGGAGTGTGAGGGCGGTTAACATAACAGAGAAAGAAGGGAGGGCAACTCACCATGAAGCTGTTTGTGACACCGGGATGACCGACGTCATGTCCAATGGAAGCAACGTACAAGCAAAATAAATCGACCGGCGCTAGATAGTCCACTAGCGCTGGCTTTCCCGCGGACTGCTTGGGTTTCCATGTGCGAGTATCGGACTCGAGAAGGATAGACGCAGGGGGAACTCGACCAGCAGAACGGAGGAACATGTGAATGGCTTGGAGCACATCAAGGGCGTGCTCGAAGTTGTGATATGAATTTTGGTGACGATAGACATGTCGCATGTTGGAGAGCAGATCCCTGACCTGATCTATGGATGAGGGAGAAATTAGGTGAGGAAAAACAGGGTATGTTTCGCTCCTACGTACCGATGGATACAGGGACCGTGTCTAAGAGGCCCTCGAGGCGAAAAAGCGCCTCGAAAATGACGAGAGAGCAATAGAGTACCTCATGTTCGGGAAGTTTGTGAGGCTCAAAATTCCAACTGTCCATAGACCGGATAAGCTCGGCACGACGTTCCAACGGAACATTGATAGGCCCTCTGGTGATGGGGGAGTAAGGAGGAGAATAAGCATGATACTTGATTAAACATACGATCGTTCCTGAGCATTGATGACAGTGTGCGTATGATTGTACATATCACTTAGAAGTTCTGCGAAACTGACCAAGCAAACATGGGTTGAGGTACCGCAACGAATGATTAAAAAGGGTAACGCACAGGAGCCGTTGTTCCTCTGTATCAATCTCAGACTCGTCCCATCCAACCCAACCCTGACCTAAACCCTGAGAACCAAGCGCTAAAGAGAGACCACCGACATCGACGCTCCGCCGCCTTGAATGTGAGAGCGGAGGAGCTTGAAGCATATCCATGAAGAGTAACAAGATGGCAACTCAGTTGACAAACTGGGAAAACAAGCTACAGATGAAGACGAAGACAGGGAGGAAAGGGGAAGAAGAAAACAGGAGGAAAGGAGAGATAGGGGAGAGAGAGAAGAGAAAGAAAGAATAAAGAAGGTGGAAAGGGCTTCAAGACTGGGTGGGGCTGGACTGCGAGAGGTGGTAGTGAATGAGAGGGATAAGAACCGTAAGGTACGTGAGGAGTAGTTAAGGACGGCCTGTCAAGTCAACTCTGCCTCGTGGCTCCCACGCGCGTTTCCCACTCTTTTCTAGATCTTGTACCTTTTCCCACACTACTCACACGACTCTCTCCCAATTACATTAACACAACTCCCTATTCATATCGATCGCATCTATGAGCTGGGGGTAATAATAACAGTATGCCATCCTGTTGGAGCCTTCAAACTTCAAGCTTCAAGGATTGAGAGCCGGAATCAGCCGGAATAAGCTCGATAAATCCCCTTGTCGATTACTAATTAACGACACTGCATATGGTCTCCTATGCACATACGAACATTTAGATATCTGGGCGTGTACAGAAATTCGCTCCATACCATTACCGTAAATGTAAACTTTGGCTATCATCGTTATCTGCCACCATCTGCGATATGACACTGCGCCAATAGAGAACAACGAGCTCCGACTAACCGCTTCGAGCCGCACACCACGTGATATCTGATTTTATGGTCCGACTTTCCCTTGTGGGTTGTCATTCTTGACTTGCCAAAAAGTGTATTTTAAATCTATGGATCAAGAAGAAAGCGTGGAAAACATTTTTAGCGACTCCTTTGCGCTTCTCGTTGGTCAAGACCCCTCTGAGATTGCTGACGATGCTCCATTGGTCTTTGGCCCGTTGAGCCTGACCGTAGCACCAAAGGTAGTGTGCGCGCGTCCCAGGCTTGCCGCGTCCGATCAAAAGTCTCAGGCTTACCTTTACGTCTTTGCTGCAAGGAAGGCAAGGTAGCTGTGCGCTGATATATTAATATCCCACAATCCGGCTCAGTTTCCATCATCCAAGGCGAACACCCTCCTGGCGGATCACATCTTCTCGCCTGCCTTTCTCCTTGCCGAACGCATTGAACGAGGTCTCATCAACCTCACCGCATGCTCCAGTATGCCCCCCAGTCTGCGGACCCCCCTCCCCTCCCTCGTTGTTCTAATCTTAGTACCTAGTCCTCGAATTAGGCGCGGGCACCGCCCTCCCGTCCCTATTGGCATCCACGTTGCCCAGCCCACCTGCCCTCGTGGTGGTCACCGACTATCCTGACGACCTGATTTTAAAAAATCTCCAGAGCAACGTCGACAGGAATTCCGGCTCTACCTCCCCCCACTGCACAGTAGAATGTCGGGGCTACGAATGGGGAAAAGACCCAAGCCACTTACTGTAGGCCTGCCCTTCCCCGTTTCCACTCCCTCCTTCACTACTCTGTTCGCTGATTAAACCCCCATCATCCGGGCGATTGAGTCGGCTGCTATCGTCGCAAGGTCGCCAACGGCTTTTCGAGGGCTACGACGCCGTCATCCTCTCCGACCTTCTGCACTTTGACCGGTCTCATGGGGAGTTGCTCGACTCTGTCTGCATGCTCCTCGCGCGCGACAACAAAGCGCGTGTATACGTCGCAGCCGGCGTGTATACAAAGACCGACGTGTGTACCGCTTTCCTACGCCAGGCGGAGAGACGTGGGCTCGTGTGGATTGACAGAGGTGCTGGCCAAGATGGGCGGGAAGTGGACGAAGTATGGAGAGGCACACTGCCTGTGCAGGGGATGAGCAGGGATCAGCTGGGAGCTCGCAAAGGCATGTGCCGGTGGTGGGTGGCGCGATGGTCTGATGAGCAGCTGTGAAAGGTGGAAATCACCGGCGAAATTTTTTTTGTTCCTCTTTTGAATCCCCATTAACGTGTGCACCTTGCCACTGAGGCACGTAACCTTGTGCTGTAGAGCACCGACCTTATTCAAAACACCCCAGGATCCGTCCGCCTGACCCTCCCCAGAAAACCCCCCCAGATGGGACGGCCGGTCCAGACTTGCTATTTCTGTTCCGCTCTTTAAGCATAATTTTTCCTTAGTTCACGCCCCGCAAGCGCTCGTTGCGGTGTCCCAGCCGAGTGTACATAACCCGCTAGCGGCGGGATTCATGACAGACAAAGTCGCCAGGGGTACCACCGGAAATGTGTCTAAAGTGTGCATGAGGATATTCTTCAAGGTGGGAAGCTGAACGGGTCGCATATAATGGGCTTTGGGGTGCCCAGCCTTGGACGGATGGCGTTTTACGGCGTCGGTGGAAATTGCGAGAAGGAAGGGAGGGCAGACGCGCAATTTCCGTCCAAGGTTTGAAGTAACAAATGAACAGCGTGAGGAAATAATTCAATCACTCCGCTGGCGTCCTCGAGCTTGAGAAGGAAAGGGGGAACAAAAAAAAAAAGGTGTGCTTAGGTCTCAACGGCGTTAGAGGAGGAAAGTGCCGTTAGTTGTTGTTGCACCTTGAAGCGAGCCCTTGCGCAGATCGGGCGGCGGGTGGAGGCTTAAGGTGACATCCTTCCCCGCGTATCACACAACACCGATCCCATATTTTTTTAGGCCGAACTGGTCGCGATCTGTAGCCGTCGTGGAAATGCCGGGCTCTTTTGCAGAGCGGGTGTTTATCCCCTCTGGCCATCCGTGCGTTTACACCCACCACGCGTACACCCAGTAGTAATTGCGTCATACATAAGCGAGGAGTGACGATTACAATTGTTCGGGGACTAGGTCCCCACCGTCAGGGCTGGGCCGTGTGACGGTGGCGACGACAGAGTGCTGATGGTGGAAACTACTCGTGGACGAAAGCTTGTCCTCGTGTGCATCGACGTGTATTGCATATGCATACATAAGCGCCCGTTGTTGCGATGTTCTCTGGCACCGCCCGGCAAAAGATCGCGCCCACTGATAGACACACTTGAAGACACCGTGCGACTCGCCCTCGAATCTCTTGATCCGCAGCATTGGATTTTGCGGTCTGCTAACATAGGGGTGTGGACGGTGAGGTTGGCACGCAGCTACCTCGCCGCCTTGGGCGACGCGCATCGCGTGCAGGGCGTAAAGCCAAGAGGTTAATAGGATGTGATCTGGGCGACGCTGTCCCGAAGGAAGGTCCGTGATGAGGCGATGCTTATCTCAGTGAAACTCCGCTCCTAGCCCTTTATTCTTTCGGGGGGCTCGGTGAACCGGCAGCCGTTTCAACCGCAGGGCCGTGGAGCCAGGGTCTAGTCCCCTGAACACGTACATAGAAGCGGTATTTCGTCCCAAGAATGCAATGGGTCCCTATTGAGAGGGCAGGGCGGGCGCTCTGGAACCGCAGAGTCAGCAAAAACTAATAATGGTCGTGCTCAGACGTCAAGAGGCAGCCTTCCAGCACGGAGAGAAGTCGCTGCGGCATCCTTACCCTCCAATTTCCCTCCGCCACACGACAGCGAATGGGCAGGCAAGGCAGAGAAGCGCACGAAACGGATGGTTCCCGTCAACGGCACGCGCGTGGGTCGTGTAGAGGAACGCAAGAGAAGTGAGGTTCATTTCAACTCGAGCGCCACAGGAACAGCTGTTTTTGATAAATCGGCGATGAGCAGGCTGGAGAAACGATGAATGACGAGCGATTGGGATGCGGGTGAGTGAGGCGCAGCGTACCTCGGTCTGTGCCGATCGGGGCTAGCCTGTACCGTATTGTACTGCGCAGACGACAGTAGGTCATGGAGCATTGGTTGAGCCAAAGATTGATGTATCAGGTGCGCGGGCGCATTGTGGATTGTTTTGGCGCACTGCTACGGCGTGTTGGGATCGAGTGACAGTGACCGGTCGTGGAAAGTGGGGAGGAGGGAATCCGCGGTCACGGACGGTGGGATAGAGAGCGACGTGAGCACATGACAGATGCACGCTGTCAATAGTGTTGATTGAAACGTCGGCGGCGAAAGAGCGTGAGGTGTACTGCCTAAAGCTGTCAGAGGTCAGTCGAGTGTCAGAGGGGTGTGCGACACTGTCCAACGGGAAATCACGAGGGCGATGACAATTTGTGAGGTTTGGCTACGTAGATCCGCCGGCACGCGTCCCGTTAAGCTGTGAGAGAGAGAAGGAAGGAAAAGGTGAGAACTTCTCCTTCGGGTCGTCCCCGGAGTTACCATCCTCTTGGTATCTCGAGGCGAGTTACCGTGTCAGCATTTTATGCGGTGTTGCGCGATAGAAGCGTTCGCTACAAGAATGATGCTCGGGACCCACTTCATATTTTGTCGGCCGACGAAGCTTGGAAGCTTACCTATGCTTTTGCGGTGCTCCCGCCTCGGTGGTGAGGTGTGTGCTTGGATAAAAGTAGAACACGAGTGGGCCTATGAATCATCGGAGGATGTCCATGACAGATGGAAGATTCAAGGCCAGACAGGATCTCCAACGATGGGTGTGTCCTCCTGCTGGTCGCTTCCGGGACAGACTGCTCATGGATCATCGTTGCTATCCTCCTTATAAAGAGAAGGACCACACCGGGATTGGGGCAAAACATAGCTGTTTGGCGTGTGAATCCGGGCAGGAAACAGCATGTCCAGATCAATATGATTTTTAGAGACACACAGGGGGGCGCCTTGCTGCGGATGTGCACGTCTGTTTCGGTTCGTCTCGATTGAGAATACAGTGCATGATCTCGAATGAATACTCAAGGCGCGACGGATGGTGTGAGCCGAGCACTGAAAGATGAAAGCGCCCGTAAGACGTAAACGTAAGCAAGTTCCTGGTAACGGTTGATCGTGATGGCGACTTGACTACCTTTTATCGGAGAGAATGTCAACTCGACGAAGGCGCTCTAGGTGCGAAATTCGGCATTCCTCGCTTTGGTAGGTGAAATGAGTTCTTAAGTCGGGAGATTTGGATCACAAATGAGTAGGCAGAGAGTCGTCACGTCAGATTTTCGTCACGGTAAAGATACGGTGTGATCGGTCCCAGATTATACACCCGCGCATGCATCAGAGCTCGGATCGCGCCGCGGAGTGGGTAAAATCGACCCGAATGTTCGGGGCTTGCAACAAGACTGGATTGCATGCCTTTTGCAGCACTGGCGGCCGGTCAAAACGAACGAATGAACGAACGAGTTTGTGCTGTCAAGTTTGTTTTTAGGATTGAGTGTATGCGGCCGGAAAGACCACTGGGTGGGGATGGGTTCGCCATTGACCGGTTACCGAAAACGAATAACATCGTAGCAGGTGGATCTCTTCGAGAAGTTCATCTGCTGTTAAGAGCGTGCTACAAACGCGGCACCAAGTCACCGCGGCTAGATATGAGATTTGAGATCCATTACGATGGACCTCTCTCCAGCTGATTCTCAGAGCCTCCCTCGTGCACGCGGAACTCGTGCCAGTCTCGCCGACCGATGGCGCCTTCTCGACCCTTCTTCCTCTTGATAGCATTGGCAAGCACTTATTTTAATACTCAACCCTCCGTCTGTCATCTCCTCACGGACAAAGCCCCCATTCCGACATTTCTTCATTTATCTTTATTCAAAACTCCCCCTCCCCCGCCCCGCCCTTCAGCCCTCCCTCCTCTGGCTTCTCCACGCCCAACAAATCCAGAATCAACACTCTAAAAAGGCGCCACCAGAGCATGGCTCTCGCCCACTATCCGCCCTTTCTTGATCGACCGCTTCCCATTCAAAGCAAGCATCCCTACTTATTGGGCGTGACTCCGAAGCAGCCCTTGCCGATGTCGAATCCTTACTCCTGGAATAAGTCTAATTCCGGCCTTGAAACCTGGGATGCGCCACAGACGTCATGGACAATCGACTCGTCTTATTCGACCCTCCAGTCCGCCGTCCAACCCAGCGAACCCCCGTCCTCGCAGTCCACATCTGGAGCCCATCCACTACAACACACACTTCCTGAGTCGCCGCGATGCGATCCTTCACTCACATCGCGCCTTCCCGTAACGGACCTTCACCATTTATCCCCACACTCACCTGGTTTACGAGGTCTCGATTCCATGTTCCGATTCCCTCCCACCGGCAGCGACCTGTTGTACACCATGGATGATGGTCTCGATGTCGAGCAGGCGGCTTTGATACCACACAAAAGCTCACAGGTCGTGAAAGAAGAGCAAGAGGATGGATTGGTGACTGCCGCCTTTGTTTTCGAATCCTCCCCGTCAACGCCGGGTCCAACGAGCGAGGGGCCAAGAGAGACGCAAGTCCCTTTGCGGGCAACGCAAGCCACCAAAGCCATGAGAAAAATGATGAGCGTATTCCGCTTGAACCCGTTTGCCGTCCAAGGAAGCGCACCAACAGTGGAGGAGGCAGGCCCCCTAGAAGAAGAGGGACGCTTATTCGAATTCCAGCTGCGTCTTGGTGACACACCACCTCCGTCATCACCTCCGGTCCGCTCAACGAGCACGCTTCCTGAATCACGGACGACGTCGCCGGGTGATGATTGGATGGCGAGGGCGCGTCCTCCGTCGGAGCTCGGAAATAGGCGCATGGTAGAGACCCCAGGGACAACGGATAGTTCGGGTTGGGGCTATCATCTCCCTACCGAACTTTCGCCACCTTTCACTTTGCCACCTGGCGTCGTGGAGTGCAGAGATTCAGCAGGGGTAGATACCAGTGGGGCACGCATGGGACTGGGTGAGTTACCGATTCTACCAGCGTGCCTACAAGGGAATTTTCCCGGCGGGAAGAAGTGACCGAGATTGTTGACGACGACCTTCTGACGCTAGGATCGCGTACACTGCAGACGCCAAGTCCACGTTATGGCCCGTACAATCAAGGCACGCAGGGTCCATCGGGAAGAGGTGGCGCTCATAACTGTGCGTATGGGTACGGGGCGGTCTCAGAACAAGGCCATCGGAGGTACAGCGGGGCGCAGAGGGACCCTTCCCGGCCGGCCACTCCCGGTCCTAGCTATGCAAACGTGTTTGAGGTGAGCGTCTTGCGCCATTGCGGCGCCTCAGTCTGGTCTCAACGAGCATGGTTAGCCCCAGGACCCCATGAGCACATCGACCGTCATGAGCGGGGAATCGTTCATTGCAACCTCGCATGACCCACGCCGGCAGCGCCGGTGGGGTGGGTCCCGACACCATGGGTCATTTTCGTGATTAGATTTCTGGACTTTTTTTTTGTTTTCTTCTTTTACCCTCTCCTCTTCGCATCGCATGGACTTAATTCTGGCGTGGGGGTGGTCTAGACGGGTTTGAACGGATTTTTCTATCCCTATTTTCTTGAGCACATATTCTGATTAGCTGTATGGGCTGTACTCGTAATTGGATAATTAGCAAGGTGAGGAGATTTCGGGGGGTACGTAGCGTAGTGGAAGACGAGATGAGTACCGATTGGAATGCATGGGGATCAGGGATCAGATCGCAGGGACCAAAGCCGTTAGTGTGTCTATCGTTATCACGAGTTTTCAAAATGTCAGGCAGGTTTAGAGAGAGAGAAGGCCAAAACGGGTACTCCCACATTCATTTATGGTAAGGATGGAGACGAATTGGTCGGAGAAGTCCAACCGTGGGAAAGTGCATAGAGCCCGAGCGAGCACGAGACGCGTGTTTTGGTCGTTTTGTCGACGGTCACCACCTCGTCCCTATCCACAGCCCGCTTTCCCTGCCCCTGGCAGGGACACACATCCATCCACAATGGACACTTTTTCTGACGGTCCTTCACATCAAAATGCCCTCGACTTTCCCTTTCATTCATCCTCTTCCAACGATATGCGCCAACACCTTCAAAATCTTGTCGACTCCAAAGAGAAACAACTACAGCAAGCAGCCGCCCTCGGAGAAAGCCTCCTTGCGCAGCGTGTCGAGCTCGAGGAACGCGTCAGGCTTCTCCAGGACATTGATGGGGACAAAAGTGACGAAATCACTGCTGATATGCGCGAACGTTATCGCGAACTAGCCGACGCGGTCAGGGCATGGGACCTCGGGAACACACGACTTACAACCGCATTCTCGTCCTCGGTGTGTACTTTATTCTTTCACCCTTTCTTTCTATTGGTCGAGACGTTTCCACCACCTGTTTCACCTTCTTAGGGCCGCTCTCGTCACTTGCTTCCTCTTCCATAACGGTGACTGATTTGTATACTCTCACGGTCTAGAACATCAATGGCTCTGTCACGTCTCAGCCTCTTGAGGCCCACGAACCCCACAGAGAAGAGCCCGAACGGCCGAAACCTGTAGCCGGGACATCTGCTGCCCAGTCTCGCAGGGCTAAAAACGCTGCTCACCGTGCCGATGACGTTGGTGCGTCTTTCTCTCCAGTGCTTGTATGCACACAAGCACTCGTTTGACTCGTTTCCCGTTGGGTTCAGAGTTCGCATTCGAGATTGGCAGTGGCCTTCTAACGGAGGTTAGACGCCTTCAGAGCTTACTGGCAGAGCGTGACAAGGCTATACAAGACATGAAAGAGGAGAAAGATGATTTTGAGAAGAGCCTCGAAAGCCTCCGTAGCGCTCTCAAGTCGCAAGAGCAGAGCACAGGTTGGTCTTCCCTCTGGCTCGACAACTTTTCCTCACGTTCTTGTCAGACAAATACAAAGAGGAGAACTGGAACCTCGAGGTCACCTTGCAGGAACTTCGGATCCAGTTTTCAGATTCCCAGTCCACTGTTCAACGCCTCGAAAGCGAACACAAGCGTCTTACCCGTCAACTCAACAAAGCGCGTGAAGCCACTGATCAACACAAGAACGAGACCGAGCGGTTGAAGAATGGCATGGAGGAACTTAAGGCGAACCATGAAACTGCCATCGCACAAGCTCGGAAGCAGACGGCTAGCCTCCAACGCGATAAATCTGACCTACAACAAAGCCTTGATACTGTGAAAGCTGAAATGGCGCGGCTGAATCGGCGTCTGCCTCGGGGTTCCCCCATGACACCTGAGGGCAGGGATCGTTCTGACCTTCTCACTCCTAACGATCGTGAGATGGACGACGTCTTCACCCTCCCTCCTTCGACCAACCGTAGGCGTGGTGACTCCTCCGCCATGTTCTCGGCCGATGGAGAATATGACTCTTCGCCTGACGTTTCCCCATCACGTCCATTCCAAGCACCCAATCATCCCAGCAACGAGGTTGAGGCTCTTCAACAACGTTTATCCCACGCACAACGCCAGATCAATACGCTCAAGAGCACGCTGCAGCGCGAGAAGGAATTAAAGATAGAGTACCGGAAGCGCCTTGATGGCTCGCCTGCTGTCAGCACTGACGTCAATACCGAGGAGTATGTGAGCGACGATGATACAGAGGACGGGACAGCCGGTACAGGCAAGAAGCCCCGGCCCTTGGCTTCATTCCGGACAGTCCGGGGCGGACGCGGTCGAGGCCGGGGACGCGGCGGCATCACACTCATTCAGCGCTTGGAGCATGCTGCACGGAGTCCCGCATCTGAATATGACGCGGACGACGATTTCGGCGTGCTCACCAGCACTCCCCCACAGGCACCTGCTCTTCCTGTGTTCTTTGGCGGAGGCGCTGAAGCCGATGACGAACCAGAGCCCGACTATCAGGATGTGGATCCCTCTGATACTCCTCTTGACGCTCCTCCATCAAATCGTGGCAGCCTGGACGGGCTGGATCCTGCCTTCGCTAATGTACTTAGGCGCTCCTCTTCTTCAGGATCTCTTCCACACAATCGCAGCCCATTACGGCAAGCTGTCGTCCCACGGAGTATTCCTCGACGATCACGAGGTGGTGCTGCGTTCCAGGAGGCCCGACCGGCTTCTCTTGTTGGGCAACCTGAGGCCCTCGCAGCGGAGCTCTTTGGAACGGGAATGGATTCTGTTGCCGAGATCGAGGCTCCAGTTACCACCTGTGAGTTCGGTTGTCAGACGGAGGTCGAGGAGGTTGTCCCGCTGCCCATCCATATCACCCCGGCGGCCCCCGAAACCACAGAGTTTGGCGTTCAGGTTGAGCAAGAAGTCCCCGAACCGAAGCTGATGGTGGATATGGAAATACAAGCTGAAACCGAACCTACTCAGCCACTGGAACCACCGGTCGCCATTGAGCGTGCGGAGATCGGCATCCAACATGATTTCATTGAGTCCCCCCGGTTCTACGCCGAGTCGTCTGTCTCGACAGACCCGATAACCGAGTACGATGTGGTTCCTGTCACGCCACCTGCCCCACTCTCCATCCCTTCGGAAGCTGAAGTTCAGACTTCGTCAGTACAAACAGCTCAAATCGAAGTCCAGACGCTGCCAGTCCCAGTTCCGGAGAAAGTTGATGTAGAAACACAAACAGCGCATTCATCGGATGATCATGCAACCATGCGCTCTGCGTTGCCACATGATACCAGTGGGGACACGACCATTTATGGTGGTATTTTCACCGCTGAGCACGATCAAGGAGATGAGGAGCTTAATGATGGTGCAACGGAGACCGGCGCAGACACTGATACTGAAGCAGATTACGAGGACGCCCGCCAGAGCATCCTCCTCGCCACTCCGACAGCTTCGATGGAAGAAGACTATGAGTCTATACAAGCATTCAGCGATGAGGGCGGCGACGAGGACGATGACGATACGGAAAGCATCAAGGCGTCCTTACTTGCTTATAGGCAGGATGTAGACGATGAAGAGTCACCACCAGTCGTAATGCCGTCCGAACCGGCGCGTATAGACCCTCCTCCCCCTCAGGTCACGTACGAATCTCAAGCGGTCCAGGTGGAGCCTGCAGAGGAGCCCGTGCCTGCGCCTGTTTCCCCATCCAAACCAGAGCCAACACCGGAGCCCGTTCTCACTGCGACCCCCGAACCGCCCCGGCCGGAACTCCGGGAGATATCCGTTCAAACAGAGAGGTGGGTGCCGACGCCGCCCGCCTCACCAGCGCATCCTCGTGGCCCGTCATTGGTTGGATTCAAGACTACAGGCACAGGTACCCACCAATTCCAATATATTGCGCCTCATTCTGCTGGTCCGGCGGCACCAGTTACACCGGTCCACTCGGTCCCACCGTCTCCCTCGGCTGTCAGAGACTCTGTCGCTACGATTATCCCTGCCTCTCGTGCATTGAGTCACAATAGGAGGCAGTCGATCGAATCGACACTATCTGGCGCTGATGACAGCACTCCCCGTTCGCGTATACCCTCAGCCGCACCAGCACCAGTGGATAAGAGTCGTCCTCCAATGATGATGCTTCCCCCACCCCCCCGGGCTCCCCCTCCGCCGAATACCATGCCACCGCCTCAAATTATACCCGAAAGGAGGGTCGCTACGTCATCTGTCTCATCGCATGATGTTGCCCCCGGACGACCTGTATCCCCTCCCCCAGCAGAGCTTATTCAACGTGCCACGACCCCAACGTTTGGTTCACTGAGGGGTGCTTTACCTCGTCAGCATAACTCTAGCCTCCCAGCGAACGCTCAAGGCCTCACCTCACGGCCTTCCACCCACAGTTTCCGTTCTGCGGCCCATCCAACACTAGTCTCCATCTTCTCTGGTCGTGACCGTGACCGTGCGAGGGAAATGTCTATGACTTCTCTGCAGTCCGACCGCAGTCTTGGATCGGGGCGGTCGTCCATGTCATCTGAGAACCACTATTACCCTGCGCGGTCCCAGTCCAGGGCCACAAATGCGCCGCCACTACCAACGGTTGGTGGTTTCCCGCAGAATGGCTCAATCAATCCATCTTCGCACGCGACCGACCCTGCCATTCTTCACGCAATCACGCAGACTATGATTGGCGAGTTTTTGTATAAATACACGCGTCGGACGATTGGCAAGGGTCATGGGGAAAGACGGCACAAACGGTTCTTCTGGGTCCACCCGTATACCAGAACCTTATACTGGAGCGACGCAGATCCTGGTTCATCAAACGTTTCTGAGTCCAGTGCCAAAAGCGGTGGGCGCCTCTTCTATTTAAGGTCGTCTGTGAGCTGACGTGCAGCTCGTGCAGCGTACATCGAAGGTGTCCGCTCCGTCCTCGATCCTAATCCACTCCCTCCCGGTCTCCATCAATACAGCGTCGTAGTATCGACGCCATTCAGGGAGATGAAGTTCACCGCCCCAAGCAAGGAGAGGCACGACATCTGGGTCAATGTATTGTCTCGATTTCCATCTCTGACCTGCCTGCCTCTGACCAGATTGAAATTTCACAGGCCCTCCAATACTTGCTCACCAGGCCGGGCGCTATGCAACTACCGTCCACAGCGAATGGGCCCAACGGCACAGTCACCAGACCAGGCACTGCGCAACACAGCTCCGTCACTGGCCACGCCGGACGCCCTGTGGAGGATCACCAGCCTGAACATCCCAACTCTCAGTTATTGGCTAGTCCACAAAGTTTTAGAAGCGGCCGCAGCATTCATATCAGCGGTGACAGCTGGGCTTCTCGTGGTCAGCAAAGTGCATCACAGCTCTCAGTTGGCGGGTCCATAGGCAAGCGCTCGGGTACACCAGCGGCCGAGTATCTGCGATACCCAGGTCCGGGTGGCCCTTATAGTCCGACCAAGTCTTCCGACCATGGTCACGTTGGCGCAGGAGGTGATGAAGATCTGGACTTCGAGCTTCACGAGGAAACCATGTCAGATAACGGCTTTGAAGGCTTGGAAAATGTGCGCGCGTGTTGCGACGGTTTGCACACGGTCGGTGGCGAGCAACATCATCACCCACATCATCACCCCCACCGTGACGACCCGCCCCCGGCACGTCCCCAGTTGCGAGATGGACGCCTAGATGCGCATGCCGATCCACCGAGGCCATCATCACCGGCTTGGTCTTTCCGTTCTCGCTCAGGCAGCACGACATCCCATGACGGCGGTCTTTTCTCAGGCAAGCTTCGCTTCGGCTCCCGGCGCTCTGCCAAGACTTCCAATGCCACTTCGGCAATGGAAGTGCACAGTCAGCCTCAACCACAACCACAACCTACCTGATTTATCTAGCTACTCTCCTTTTCTCCTTTCTGTTTTCAGATTCACCCTGTGTCTCCAGTCTCACGATACCGACTACACACTCCTTTATAATCGAATATGGTGTTTATGCATGAATTTACCCGTGTTATCTCATGTATTTTGGTTCGTCCCCATGCAAAATACTCGCCAACCTATACGCTCCTTCGATACTCTGAATCCATTTGAGTTTTGCTGCATCGTCTCTACGAAAAGGCTTTGAAGTGTTCCATAGCACGATGGGGAGGCAAAAAAAGGCGGGGTGTTCCAGGCGGGATATCTAGTTACCACGGCGCACGCATGGTGGTTCCGTAGGATATCGCCGAACCTGTCTGCAGCTGGACAAGGGTAAGCGAGGTTTGGAAAGGCAGTTAAGATGACACGACGACTCACGGCATTGGATATCTGCTTATGGACCAAAGATAAATCTGCACAAAAACCGACGATGTAAATCAAACGTCAGAGATGTCAAAATTGTGGCGTATTGTCCGCGTTGGACATGGGATATTAAATAAGCGCCGATAACGCACAATCTGGATAAGCCAACGCGGCGTTGTTGTGATCTTCCATGAGCATATCTGCAAATTCGATCTCGGCTGCGTCGAAGTTCTGTCGCGCGATCAGAAGCTTCACCACGCGACCTCCCCTTTCCTTGCTCCTCTGCGAGATTATATTGCGAACCTGCTTGGAGAAGCGGGTGTCCAAAATTGGGAGCTCCGTCTGTATTTTTCACCATCAACAGGCACACGGGGGGTGAGGAAATTATTTTGATCAGTTGAAAAGGAGGGGCCCACGCACGATCCGAATGTCCACTTTGAAGATGTCATCTACTCCGAATAGGTCGAGGAGAAGTTGCGGAGATGCACTCTGTCCTACCCATATCACCTGGAGCTCCTCGTTGTCTGCGATATCAGGGTTTTTTTTTCAGCTAACTTTGTCCTCGCTCTCCGGTAGTAGTACCGACCTATTAAATAGATCCCGTTCTCTTGCATGAAAACGTGGCCACCTCGCATCAGTGATGGCATCTCGATGGCCCCTGTCTCGGGGTGAGGGAGCGCGATGGTGGTGTCCAGATCGTGGACCGCTAGCAAACGCGGGTATAGGTGATACATGGTAGTGCGCACACTCGCGCCAAGTAATTTGTGCCTGTAGTAATTTCGGACATCGGGATCGATGTACCTCGCTGGTCAAAGAACGAGTCAGCGCGAACACCATCACACCACTGTTCGGAGCTACCTTTGAGCGGTTTGCTCTTGAGAATGGACAGCGTGTAGACAGGAAGAACACGAAAGGCTTCTGGGATGATTAGCTACGCGGCAAGGTCATTTTGGCGGCCTCGTCTCATTGGAGAATAACGAGACGTACCTGAGTCGGCACGGTAGTCGCGGCGCAATTCCGGCGGTACGAGTATAGGATTGCGGAGCACTGTTCAGTTAGCTCTTCTTGGATCGTCGACAGTTTCACAGTCGACATGCGAGTAATAGCTGATTAGTCGTGAGCCAAATCCGAACGATGCTCGAGCATGGTGGAAAACAGACTTGCATTGACGCATAAAGTGTGCTACCACAACGTCCGTCTCTGCAAACCTGAACACATTGCCAGCGAGATCTGTAACCTGTAACGCCAAGTTGATTACGCGGACCAGACGCCGGCCGTCGGGGGTAGTATACAACACCCCACACTGGATGGATGCATATTGGTGTGTTGATAATGCGGCCGTGAGGCTGAAGGAGACAGAAAGTGCTTGATCTGCATCGAACGAGCCCGAAGTGGGGGTGCTTGGGTCAGAAAAGTGGAAATTACCCATCAATTGGTCTGCTCGGAGGCCTGCGTACACACTCCATTTAAGCTACAATAACTCAGAAAGTAACAAATACTCAACCAGTTGAAGCACGGACGCGGAGGGTACAGTTGTAACCTGTCTTGCGTGTAACAAGTCGGCGTAACTGTGACTCCATTACTGGGCCATCGCGCAAGGGCTTGAAGTCCCAATGATAGAAAATATCACCGCCAGACAGCGATGACACAGAACCTGCATTTACGGTTAGGAAAACAACTCCAGATGCATGTCACCTGAAGATGCAGGTCGTACCGATCGATGCCATGTCTAAAAACTTTACTGGGGCCACGAACATGCTGACGCCCACGCCTGCATCCGCACAAGCCTCACCCAAATTGTTCCACCCAACATCTCGAGATGCGTATAATTTTTTATCGTCGAGCGCCTCGTCGCGGTTGAAATTCTCAGGTGGAACAAGTTGGAGTCCCGGAAGCGTGCAAACGAAGGACACCACCTGACCGCCAGTATATGCCTTTGGTGACATAACTACTATAAGATCAGTCATAATGGCATGACAGTGTAGAACATACCAAAGCCTCAAGACTCGTACGCAAAGCAGAACCCAAACACGAATGGAAAGTAGAACCAGGAGGCAAAGATGTTTGGCGTTGTTGAAGATTGTCAAGCAAGCTTTCAATCACTGCCCTAGGGCGACGAAGTATTGAGCTACTTCCGAGATAGTGGAAAAAGTTGGCGCACCGGGACTGATGGGGATCTACGAACAAGGTTGGGGGTGGTAATGGAAGGAAAGGCTCGTCAACGTCCGGAACAACTAGCTGCCTAGGTGATGTTTGATTGGGCTGGAGCGAACTGTTGATCCCAGATTACCATCAAAACCACAAAGGCATACATACCGAGAGGTCATAAAAATGGAGAGTATCGTCAAACGTGACCAATGCGATGCTACAGCCTGATGGTAGGCATGCCCGCGCTGCTTCTGAACCATCTTCAGCGAAGCGGCCATAGAGAATAGCCCGGAGAGCAACACATGCCGCCGCGAGAAAGCCAGAGCGCATCGATGTGTCGGATACATCGAGCACGAATATGTATCGCATATTTTCGGGCCTTCTTACCGCATCGCCGAGAGTAGAATCCGGAAGAGTGGTGAATAAACCCAAATGTTGGGTGGGGTTGGATGCCCAGTAGTCGGACGATTGCGAGACATCAAAGTCAACGGTGCCCTTCTGTAGTTCAAGACGCTCCGAATAGTCAAGGCGAGCGAAGTTCGCGTCAAGCGAGGAGAAGTAGTCGGGCTCGACTTTCAAGTGCTGAAATAAGTCCAAAAACGGGATTGCACGTTTGGCTGGCTCACCGCGTGTCTCGTGCGCACATAAATTGCACTTCCACCTCGTTCCACCTGCAGTCCAGGTACACCATGGATTTACATATGCTCCACATTTCTCGCAACGAGCGGGACCCGAATCTCCGCACTGAACGAGTGGAATGGGTTCCTCCCGGTCATCCGGATCGGCAAACGGCTGAATGACGGCAACAATAGGAATGTTGAGGTCCTCGGCAAGGCGGGAAGTACTTGGTACGTTCCAAGTAGAGACGCGAATAAACTTGGGTGAAGAGTTGCCTACGGAATATTCAGAAAGGTGGTTGAAGCGCGAGAATTATATACGTGCCTTGGTCTATTGCGACAAAGTTGGTGGTAGACTGTGGGACGTGGCTCCCTGGAAGGGTCATATATGCTTGGTTTTCCCATTTTGCACGATCCGCTTCAATGCTATCCACGGGTGACGGTATCTGGTGAGGCTCGATGTGCGCACGAAAGCCTACTGGATGAGCAAAAGCAGGCAATAGTGGGTGAAGAAAGATGCTCTACCTGATAGGGCTGCTCCTGCACTGTGAGGTGGTTGTGGGATGTGCGCATGCATTGGCGGAGAGCGTGAATGTTAGGATAGATGATGGGGGAGACGCAAGATGGTGGGGTGCCATTAGTCGATCACGTGATCGAAGAATTGGGGGAGAAGACCGAAAATTAAAATAAAAAAAGTAATGCTACAGTAGGTTCAGCACTGCATTGGTTGGGATTAGAGTTGAATGGATGCATGCTGTGGTGGTGATAAAATGTGAGAAATCAAGCTAAGTAACAACCGAGGAGAAAAACACCCAATCAAGGACGGCCCGGGACCTACCGTTTGGCTTTACGATCTACCCATGGCAGCAGCGTCAGATAAACGCAAGAACCTATCGCCTACCTCGCATCGGCCAAAGAAACGAAAGAGAACACACGTGTCTCTAGAGGATTTATCGTGGAAGCCCGTTGTACGAACGCATACCGCTGGCCTTGATTTTGACGAGGGCCTGCTTGGTTTGGAAGAAGTAGACGGTGTCCAAATCGCCTACGAGGAAACGGCGAATGGGCGTGTTGCTAAGTTTCTGGTGCGTGGTTTCTCTTATAATCGATGCCATCTGTAATAAAGTAGCAGGTGAATGACCCGAAGCGTACATCGACAGATACCGGCGCCGATGCAGATGAAGTTGGACTACGGTCCCAGAAGGACAAGGCCCCTGTAAAAGAGGCTACGCAGACGGCCCCCGAGCTCGGCGATACCTTCGAGAGCGGTTCTAATGTTATCTTGACGTTCGACTGTACGTGCTACGCACTGTGCATATCCAAACACTGGAGCTTATTTGGTCCCAGCGGAAAATTTATTACCAGCATGGCACCCCTTTGCCCTCCATCCGCAACTGTATGCTGCCCTTTATTCACAAAATTTCGTGAACCCAACCCCAATTCAGTCTCAAGCCATTCCGAAAGCATCTTCTGGACGTGATGTAATTGGTGTTGCGGAGACCGTAAGTGACTAATGTTTCTTGTGCCTTACATGTCCCTTCTTCCTCTAGTACCCAGGGCTCCGGAAAAACTCTCGCGTATGGCCTGCCCATCCTTCACAAACTCCTCACAGATGCCCCTGCATCACCGGTCAAAACGAAGTCCCGTCGTCCTTTACGCGCTTTGGTTCTCGCACCCACCCGTGAACTCGCCCTTCAAGTCTCTGCACACCTTAACGCTTGTTTAAATTATTATGACATGGTTGCAAATGTTGGCGGGGACACTACCAAAGTCAAGCGAAAGGCTGCCGATAAAAGGAATGGGAATGGGCTTTCGACGCCTCGCCCTCCACCGCTCGTGAGCATCGCTGCAATTGTGGGTGGGATGTCAGCACAAAAGCAGGAACGGATACTGGGACGAGGTGTCGATGTCCTCGTCGCTACTCCCGGGAGGTTATGGGATATTCTCGAAGGGGTAAGACATACCGAAACTTCAAATCATATGCTGAAAACCCATGACTAGGATGACGAACTTGCAGAGGACGTAAAGAACGTGCGGTTCCTTGTCTTGGATGAAGCAGACAGGATGATCGAGACGGGACACTTCGCAGAGTTGGACAATATCTTGAAATTGACACATAGAAAGTTCTGGTATGTCTCACTCACCTGCTAGCTCACCACCTTGCTGACCCGTCGAATGTGAAAGCCGGGCTGTGACCGACCCAGAGTTTCATTCTGAACCCCCATTAACAACGTCAACCGACGACACAGATTCGACACGTCCCATGCAGACGTTTGTGTTCTCTGCCACACTCAGTAAGGAGCTCCAGCAGAATTTGAAAAAGCGGCGGCGGTCCAAAGGGTTCCAAAAGAACGATGCCCCTGCCTCTACCCTCGATGATTTACTCCTGCGACTCGACTTCCGAGACCCTGAGCCAGAAATGATCGACATTAGCCCAAAAGACGGCGTAGTCGCCACGCTAACGGAATCCAAAATCGAATGCCTCGCTAGCGACAGGGTTCGTGCTTTTCATTTGTTATGCCTGACCAATGAGTGACCTTCTTCAGGATGTCTATCTTTATTATTTTCTTCTGCGATACCCTGGGCGCACGCTTGTGTTCCTGTCATCTATAGACGGGATCCGCAGGCTAGCGCCTCTTCTCGAGTTACTCGGCTTGCCTATGTTCTTACTTCACTCCCAACTTGAGCAACGCCAGCGCCTCAAGAACCTCGATCGGTGCGTACCTGGACTTTACGTGGGACTCAAGGAAGTAAACACTGTTGGTTATCAGCTTCAAGTCACATTCACATGCTATCCTACTTGCGACCGACATCGCCGCACGCGGGCTTGACATCCCATTAGTATCTCATGTTGTCCATTACCAAATTCCGCGAACTGTGGACACATACATCCACCGTAATGGGCGCACAGCGCGAGCGCATCGGAGCGGCTTCAGTCTGCTTATGTGCACACCGGACGAGCGACGTATCGCACGTGCACTGTTGGGAAACCTCGGCCGCCGTGGGTGTTATGATGTCCATCACCTCTCCTCAGTCTTCTGATGACTAACCAGATTTCACGGACATCCCGGAGATGGACGTTGACCATCACTTTTTGGACAAGCTCAAAGTTCGCACTCGAATCGCAAAAGAGATCGATGCCTTGCAGCACCGGGAGAATAAGGCGAGACATGAGAAGAAATGGATGCGCGCGACGGCGGAGGCTTTGGACATCGATCTTGACTCAGACTATCGATCCGAGTGCGTCCAGGGTTTCTCCTGCATTTATTCTGTGGATTGATGTGGATTAGTGACGACACAGTTACTCCGAGCAAGAGCCGGAACAAAGCCCGTGACGTCAAATTGGGTCGGCTCAAGGTGGAGCTAAGAGAATTATTAAAGCAACCATTGGTGGCGAGGGGTGTGTCCACGCGATATGTCACGTCTGGCAGCCATCCCATTGCACACGACATGCTAGCCGGAGAATGTAGGCAGTCCCGATTTCCCGCGTTGTTGTGCCTTTCTGACTCATGGCTAGACCACGAGGGGATGATAGGTGTGCGAAAGACAGCTGCAGGCGCTGATGTTGTCCCCCAGAAAGGAAGGGTGACAAAAGAGCTTGGCGTAGAGTTTGAAGAGTGGACCGGGATTACCGTAGTTGATTGAAAGCGCGTGCCATCCGATTACCTCACCAACACGTGTTTCCGTTATGTCCATCGTGTATGATCTGGTGCAAATAAACGCCTTTTCATTGTCTTGGGATCGAATGTCGGCATTTGTTTTGTACTCGGTGTCATGGTTGAATGGTACTACCTCCAATTTGACAGCGCAAGACGGGACCCATATCCGTTGGAAATTTGTTAGTGATGGTGATATTATCTGTGGCTGTGGTACCCCAAAGTTAGCAATGCTGTGCAAAACCCAAGCCAAGAAGAATGGGTTTGTGTGTTCACTTTAGTGTACCCGGACTGTTTCTATTCATTAAGGGGTCCCAAGCAAATACACGACTCGACATGCGTTTTCCGCACCTCACCTCAAACGTGAGTTTCAACATATAAAGTCCACGTCGACACGTACCACGACCCCAGTCGCCAGCAACCGAATACCTCATGTCTACCTCCGGTCAATTCCTCACCGTTCCCTCATCGACCTATCGCTCGTCGCAGCCCCACCGCAGGAATAGTGCCCACGCAGCCGTGCAGTCACCACGGCGTCCCGCGACTGGCTCAGTGGCGACCTCCTCGAGAGTGAAGCTCGAAGATACCCCTTTAGGCCTCCCCAACTCGGCCCCAGCCTCCTCCCCGCCACCACTCCCACCACCACCATCAACATCAACGACAACGACCACCAGAGCGACGGACAGCGACACAACCACACCGACCAGCACATCTACCTCCTCTGCCCCCCAATCGTCCTCGCAGAGCCGAAGACGACAGACCCTGCCCGCCTTCCCAGTAACATCCAACACCATTCCTTTACCATCGAACCCGACCGCTGCCGCTACCGGCAGCACCCGTCCTCAATCGCCTCCACTCTCCCCGCGCAGCATATTCCGCGCGATGCCCTTCCTCCTCCGGCTGCGTTCGCCGCCGTCGGACCTCTTGAGCCTGACGTGCACCTCGGGCGGACCTCGCACGCACTCGGTCCTCAGCAAGAGTCAGATCGACAAGGCGTCCCAGGCCCTGACCTATAACAGGGCGCTCGTGTGCGCGGACGCGGTCAACGCCGAGGTCCTCCTTCGCCTCGCACGAAACGAACTGCTCGAACGCGCTCAGCTGGCAAACCGTCAGGTCACGGCCCTCGTGGACGAGGAGTGCGTCTCTCTTTTTATACTTTCGGCGAATCGGTTGTAGAACACGAAAGGTTAATGAGAAACCTCGGTCGTTTAGGTGGCGATATACCATTCGGCAAACCAAGAGCGGGGATTATAACGTCCAGGTACATAGCCCATTGCCCAGCACCTCAGACTGGCTAACATCGATTGTTTTGATAAGGTGTTCTACTCGGCATGTCCCGCCCGTTGCGAGGGCCAGGATTTCAACGTGGCAGCGGATCCTCGGAAACCCGTCGCCCTGAGCCATGTTACGAATATTCCTGGTCTCATGCGCGTCGTCGACACTGAATGAGTTTCTTAATATTCTTAATCCTCTCGGCGTATCTTTCCTGTACCGTTCTTGCTTTGGCCGTCGAGTACATGCCGCCGTGGCCTGTCGATCGTTACTGTATTCATTAGTCCCTTAGTTTACTGCAATATGCGTGTACGTTTGCATCATCCATGAATATGTCCATACCATTGATTACACACAAAACAACACCGCTGCTGATCACAACTCTACCCTACAATCGATAACCGCTACAAGTACACGAACAATCCGGGATACGTCAAGCTGCAAGCCCTTTATACGTCCTCGATGGTGCTCTATTGTTTAGTATTCTGGTTGATACGTGCCATGACCATAGCCACCGTGTCCATATCCACCAGAATTCCCCCCTCCATAGCTCGACTCATTTTGGGAATCTGGGAAGCGAGGACCACCTGCGCCTGACGGTGGGAAGCCAGGAGTAGCACCGGGGTAACTTGGAGGCAGTTGGTTATACGCAGGGTTGTTGCTGCCAGGATCGTCCATCCCCGGATATCCAGCTCCCTGTTGGCCCGGATACGATGACTGTCCGTGATACGATGAGCCCGGATAAGACGGTCCCGAGGAGCTTAGCGGAGGGCCACCTGGGTACTGGGAAGATAATCCAGGGTCTGGGTAGCTCGAGCCTGGAAGCGAGTAAGATGACCCTTCCGACGCGCCTCCATAGCTGGACTGAGTGGGAGGTTGGTACCCGTACGTGGACCCATAATGAGACTCTGGGTACTGAGGCGGACGCGTGTGCTCCTGTGGCAGAGACGGAGTCGGTCCGCTGGAATACGAACTGTACGGCTGTGATGACCGTCCGGGCGACACTGGCACACTGGGAGGGAAGGTTGCGGCCCCTGGCATAGGATCCATCGACGCCCCTGGTACATCGGGTTCGATTCCACCACGTCGGTACCCCGATCCCCCACCAAACTGATTGTACATTCCCTGTGCCTGAGATACTCCCGGGATCCCTTGCAAGTAGTTGGATATATTCCCTTGCATCTGTGCTCCAGCATTGGCGCTGAAACTTCCCTGACTCGGGGGAGCTGTTGCACCACTGCCACCGGGGCGTACATTTTTGTGATCGCGAACGGCTTGTTTTGATAAACGCGCAAGGATTTCGCCTTGGTTGTGACCAAGAGACTGTAACCACGCATTTAATCCGCCCAGCATTTCGCGCTGAACTTGCGAGGAACGGTTCTGAAAGTCAGGATGGAACCTACGATGGCTTAGCATCACACTCGCGAAAAAAAGTATCGGGTACAAACAGGCACTGTAATATCTCATCCGTCGTCGATCGCACGTTCACATTATTGTCATCCCATGCCTTGGTGACCAGCGTCACAGTGTGTCTCTAAAAAAAAGTAGTGTGAAGCGAGGTGGGTGCATGTAGACACAAGGGGCGTACCACAATGATTCTGGCGATATTTCCCGCAGGTTCATTGAGTATCAAATTCTAGACGACATGCCATCGATACGGGCACCCTCTCGAGTAATGACGCGAACGCACGAAATGGTCCTTGCTTAAGAATGAATGGGTTGGATCCGACTGCCGACTACGGATCATGTATGGTTCATTAACGCCATTGGGTTCGACTCACCGCATGTGGATTGTTGAACACCTACAAGAGGGGAATACGTCGTTAAAGTCCACTGCCTAAGGACGGGGAACTTGAAAGTGACCAACCTCATACTGGTCCTGGTTATTGACCACTTCGCTGGAAGCCGCCATTAATTGTGTGCTCGCAGTTGATAAAATGGGCTTCAGGTAGGGCTAAATGGGATGATAAGACCAGAACGGACGAGAAGAGGCTTGTCACTGACTTCGAGCGTAGAAAAAACGAAAACTTAGACACTGGTTAGACAATTGGGATGATGGCAACTTCCTTCTTTTGCTCACCCGAGATAGAATCCGTGATTTTCCCAATTAAAGGTCCCAATCCAGGAATCCTTTCTAGAAAACACAGCGTTATGTTCAAACTTGGCACGCACTAATCTGCGCTTGACTTACCGATGGTCTTCTCAATCTTCTTGGCCACTTGTACAGCAGTCAGAAAGCGTACCCAGTGACAACATGCTACCGCACCTGAATCCCTGAAGCTCAACACCTGCCAAAGTACGGAATGTAATTCCTGAGGACTCATTTCTGCTGGGGGCTTGCCACCATAAGCAGGTGCATCACGGAGCCGCTCTATTCCCTCCAAATCGCGGCTTATTTCCGATCCCTCCCCGCCGGGTAATTTGAACAACAGATCCCGGACAACATCTGCTTGCGACGGACCTCCTGACACGGAGCGCGAGCGTGCGGAATCCATTGCTTTATTGAGGTCGGAAACGGATGCCTCGCTCTGTAGATTCGTCAGAAAAACTTACTGGGAGACGCCTTGATCAAATTCGAAGCCTTACAAGATGGTCACTAGCCTCTGCATTTTGTATGAGAGTGGGAATGGGCCGGCTTATATCGAAGACTTACCGCCAAGCAAGCTATGCAGAAAATCACTAGATCCGAACGTTCCAGTGACCAGAGGGGCGACCCATCTCCCGTTGGGGGCTTGGATGCGTACATTGTCGCCAACATGCAGGAAAACATGGGAGTGACCCATAGAAACAAGAGCGAGCTCGCAGAAATTCGAATGCGCTGTGAAGTCCTCAAGGGTGTGTAACTGAACAAAATGAACTCATGAGCCTGCCAGAGACACATTAGGATGTCGGGGTAATGGGACTGACGGCTTGCCCAAGAAGACGATAGGCCTCGTATTCATCCTGTTTCCTCCCTTGAGCGCGGTGTTGCCGACCAAGGTGGATGCAACGTTCAAGAGTGCGGCGAACAACGGCCCTTGAAGTGTCCCATGGGCCATTCTCTGAACACCGACAGGATCAGCATAGATCACTGATGCGGGCTATAGTACATACCATTGGCAATATAATTCTTCATGCCTGTGCGGGGGTCGGCCTCCAATTCCCCAGGCTGGGTTAGGTGGTTAAGAAGAGATGAATTGACTTGCACGAGGAACGCTATCCCGCTTACATTTACGGGTCCGCGTAACCTCGAGTCATACTTTCGCGCATCTTCGCCATCACCATAGCCCTTGGGGTTGTCAATATGTTCCGTCTGGATGATATGAATAGTGGGCGATATCCCATGGAAGTCTTCAAAGAATTCATACCGGGAGGTACACACCCAGCCTTTCCACAGTCACCTCAAATTCATTTGTCGCGTATCCGTGAGCCTGTGAAGAAAACAAAAGAGATGTTGAAAAAGGGAGCCACGTGTCATGTTCAGCGGGACGAACGAGAAATCCAAGTGCCATGCACATATTAATGATCGTCTAGAACAAGTTACAGTTGGCTGCGAACAATGTCTGAGGGGGTAGAAGCTTACCTGGAGCGGAACTTTCTTTAAACTTGCTATATCTACAGCCTTTCATTATGAGTATCAGTAAAGTCAAGCACTTGATGGTTGGCCGTATATAACCAACTTGACTATAGTCTCTGAGCCAGTTCCTAGATGAAAGATGTGAGCTTTCCCGAAGGTAAGGAAATAGGTAGGCTGACCCAAAGTATACACGTTTGACATCGAGTCCATTAAACTTCGTTCCTCCTTTCCCAATAAGTACGCCAAGAGCAAATCCACCAGACTTCTTGGCCAAATCGGACAGGATATCTTCCTGCACGGGAGTTGGGAGCGGGATGAGAAGACACCCCTTGGCTTAAGCGAAGACACGTACGATATCGCCATGGCGGAAGGCGCGGCCCTCCATATACGCGAATCTAAGATAGATAACTCGTGAACACTGCATGGGCACTATCATCCTGCATTACTGAACAACGCACGAAGGAATATTGCCGGCGCCGAATGCATGGACGCCACTCCCTGGAAGGAAAACAACCAAGGTCGTTAATATGATTAAGAAAACGTGTCGTGAGAAGGACATCTGAGAAGAAAATCGTTTAGCGTTTAGGTATGTGGAGAGATAGAGATCGATGGGGAACAGTTTCATGCGATTAGAGATTTCTAATTAATAACGTGCCCAACACCTGAAAACCATGCTGGTCTTCCATATCAGGAAATCACCGCATGCACGTGACAGGATTTACGCGTAATACGTCTCGTGCTCAGGCACACTTCCCGTGCACTATTCCTCATCAGTAGTATTGTGGCTCGTTCTTGTCGTTGGGAACCACATTCGAAATTGGCCGAATCGCTTGGCGGAAAGTGTGGGGCTGTGATAGAGGATGCTTCTATCTAAGAGGCCGACCAGATGCCCGCACAACTTCACCAGGTGAGATACTTTCGTATCGTATTGGGGCCAAGTCTACAGAACTACCTCAGCTGATTATGACCGCCGCAGTGGATCCTCAGAATCAAAACCGTGTTGATGCCTAAACCGTGTGCATGCATGGCAACAAGGAACAAATGGCCAAGCAACAATAGCCCACGTGCATCAGATTTGGGGCAGAGGTGGTGAACACTTCCAGTTTGAAATTCACGTATGGGAGGTGTAATTAACTGCTGGGAAGAATCACTGTAAACACCCGGAAGAGGTAAAGCTCTCAGGGTGATGCTTATTAGGGATGTCCTGATGGTGCTGTGTGCGGAGAAACGAAAACATTAGGCTTTGACTTTTGTAGAAGTCCGACCATGGTGACCGAATGGCAGCTCGTGATACGTCAGCGTGAGAGCACCGTTGGCAGGTTACCGTGATGATTAACTAGATATGCGGGATTGTGGGTTAGAAGCCGACTGGTGTAACTCCTCTCCAGACTGGCGGAACAACTGTGATACAACACTGATACAACTCTCACGTCAGATTACGGAACCCTACCAGAAGGACGTCATCGGAGATGAGATGGAAAATTAAACTGCAAGAGGCTCGAGATTCTAAACCGGAGAAAACGGGAGAACTACGGCAGGAAGTGGGACCGTTTAGAACTGACCATGATACACGAAGGAGTGAGCCCTGTGGGTAAATGACAAGCCGAGACGGGGAGATGACTCAAGTGCAGACATCAGACATCAGAAAGCGGAACGGGAAAGAGGGCCCGGTTGACAACGAAAAGTGATTGCCATGCAAACGCGTTGTTGTAAACCATCACACTGCGTTGAGGGGTCTGAGAGCCATCCATCCATATAAGGGCATTCAGCCTTATGAAAAGTCAGTCCTTGGCTTGGCGCTCGAGTCCACTTTTTGTTCTTGACCGCACAAGGTCACCCCTTTCCTTCAGACCACCACCTAGTTACATCGCAACATGGCTGATGCAGCAGCGACCACGCAAAAGAAGACCAAGCACGGGCATGCGGCCTCCCAAGCTCAACCAACACCAAGGAAGGTGCGATTCAACGTCGGTATGTGTCCTCCTTTCCTGTTTCATTGTTGAAAAGTGTCGGACTAATTGTGTGTAGGCACCCAGTATCAAGTCCTCGATGTCGTGGGTGAGGGTGCCTATGGCATTGTTTGCTCAGCAACCCATCGACCGACTGGTCGAAAGGTCGCAATAAAGAAGATCATGCCCTTCGACCACTCAATGTTTTGCCTGCGGACGCTACGAGAACTCAAACTCCTCAAATTCTTAAGCGAGGCGGGTGTCAGCGAGAACGTGAGCATGTTCTTACTGTTTGCTTTAGCCCTGCGAAGGTTTCTCCACCCACCGCCAGCCGCTTTACGAGCTGGGAACGCGAATGAATTGACTAGCGCTAACGGGTAAACAGATTATCTCCATTCTAGATATCATCAAACCGCCTTCACTAGAGGCTTTTAAGGAGGTTTATTGTGAGATTCCGTCATTTGTTGTTTACGACACGTGCTAATCTTACACCCAGTGATTCAAGAATTGATGGAAACTGACATGCATCGCGTTATCCGCACTCAAGACCTGTCCGACGATCACGCACAGTATTTTGTCTACCAGACACTGCGCGCACTTAAGGCGCTGCATTCAGCAGATGTCATACACCGCGATCTCAAACCATCGAATCTCTTATTAAACGCCAATTGTGATCTGAAAGTCTGCGATTTTGGATTGGCACGATCAGTAAAGACGGCCGAACCGTCTGGGACGGAAACAGGATTCATGACCGAATATGTGGCGACCCGATGGTATCGCGCGCCAGAAATTATGCTGACGTTCAAACAGTACACCAAGGTATGACCTGTTACCCCTCCCGATCGTTGTATTTAACTAAACGTTCATCAGGCCATCGATGTCTGGTCTGTCGGGTGCATTCTAGCAGAGATGCTGTCGGGAAAGCCGCTCTTTCCTGGTCGCGATTATCATCACCAACTTACCCTGATCCTGGAGGTGCTTGGCACACCGACTCTGGACGAGTTTTACGCAATAACTACACGTCGCTCCCGCGACTACATTCGTGCTTTACCGTTCCGAAAGAAGAAGCCTTTCCAGACGATTTTCCCGAACGCAAATCCACTGGCGATCGATTTTTTGACGAAGACCCTGGTATGTCCATATTTATTGTTTTGGATTAGGATTACACTCAACGCCGCTGTTCTCTCAGACATTTGACCCAAAGAAGCGAATTACTGTTGAGCAGGCGCTTGCGCATCCATATCTTGAGGCTTATGTACGTGAATGTGGTTGCAGTGACGATGAAGTCTCACTTTTTTCCTGTCAGCATGACCCAGACGACGAGCCTGTAGCCCCGCCACTAGACCCAGAGTTTTTTGAGTTTGACTGTGGGTGGTTCTTTTTTTTTTTTGAAAATTTGTGGACGGATGATGACGATCAACAGTACACAAGGACGATATCAGTCGCGAGCAGCTGAAGGAGCTATTGTACGAGGAGATTATGAGCTTTAAGGCAGTCATTTAGGTTACTTTTTGTAGTTAAGGGATTACCATACAAGTAGTGATGGGACGGAAGATGCCGAGTTGATGGCCTGACCGACGCCGCGTTTGTCAGTTTTGTGTTTCCGTCCCGTCCTCACTCGACGACGTTCAATCGAATCGACCTCGAAAGAGCCTCATTTCCTCTTAGATTTTTGCACGCTTTCTTCTCTCCCTCCATTTTTGCACTCATCGGTATGTCCCCCTGACCCAAGAACCCCCCTCACTCTGACCTCCCTACTAGTATATACTCTACCCCATCATGACGAATACCACTCCTTCCAACAGTGACTCTTCTCGTAATAATGTCGTCCCATCTGAAGTGGGCTGGCAATTTGTGCCTCAATACTATACACATGTGAATAAGTCGCCCCAGCGTCTGCACTGTTTCTACAACAAAAACTCCACCTTCATTCATGGTACTGAGGGAGAAGATGGCACACCCTGTTACGGTCAGCAGGTTAGTATCTTCGCCCGATCGTTTTTGTCCACCCACCTCAACTTTTTTAAAGGAAATTCACAACAAGATCACCTCCATTGGGTTTGAGGACTGCAAGGTCTTCATCCATTCAGTCGATGCACAGTCGTCTGCCAACAATGGCATCATCATTCAAGTGATCGGTGAAATGTCCAACCGTGGCGAGCCGTGGAAGAAATTCGTTCAGACTTTCTTCCTCGCTGAGCAGCCCAATGGTTACTTTGTCCTCAACGACATCTTCCGTTTCCTCAAAGAAGAGCCCACTGAGAGCGATGAAGGCGAGCCAGAGCAAGCTACCGCTGAGGCCGAGCAGGATTCCGCATCCCCCCAGCAGGATATTGAACTCCCCCAATCGCCTGTGCTCCCACAGCCAGCTCCTCCTGCTGATATTCCCGCCCCCGAACCGATCCAAACAGCTTCTCCTTCTCCTGCAACCCCCTCCGTTGTTCCCACAGAAGAGGCTTCCCCTGTCCAGGAGTCGCCCGCTGCGGAGCCCCACACTAATGGACACACGCAGGTCGAACAAGAAGCTTCGGAGGCCCCGCCCGCAGCTCTGGTCGAAAAATCCCCCACCCCTGAGCCCGAACCTATTCCTGCTGTGGAATCTCCTGCTCCAGCTGCATCACCTGCTCCGCCACCTGCCCCTTCACCTGCTCCTTCCCAGCCCTCCGCACCGGCTACTACATCTCAGCCTACTCCTACACCTGCACCTGCACCTGCGGCACCGAAAACATGGGCCAACCTTGCCGCAACTAACTCGAAGAAGTGGGGTTCAGCCGTGGCTCAAGAGTCCCGTGGTACTTCCGAAGCGCCTGCTGCCAGCTCATCAACCCCCGGGAGTGGCACTCAGACGCCCGTCAGCCACCATGGCCCTGGCGCAAGACCTCAGCAACAGCCACGGGACTCCCATCCATTATATATTGCCGCAAATAACGTGTCAAATGCCCTATGTTTCGTTAAGGTAACGTGTCGGTGTGCCATTTCCCTCGTCAAGTCCTGACATGTTCTTTCAGAGCGTGCAAGAAAATGTCACAGAAGCGGCGCTGAGGAGTACTTTAACCAATCGTTTCGGACCCATCAAAGATCTCGATCTCGTGCGGAGCAAGGCATGTGCATTCCTGGAGTTTAGCTCTGTCGATGCTGCGCGCCGGGCCATTGCCGCTTCGCTTCCCCCTTCCCAGGGTGGCGAGGGTGGTATCCGTATCGATGTAGGGGATGGCCAGCACATGCGTATCACCATCGAGACGCGTAAGGAACGGGGTGAGCGCCCTCCCAGTAGACCTCGTGGTGGTGCCCCCGTCAATAGCGATATGCGTGGTGGTGGTTTCCGTGGTGGCCGTGGTGGTGGGCCAGGTCGCGGGCGGGGGATTGGTACCAAGTAGGTGATCACGACCTCACCACGCTATCGCTTTCTTGTTCGACGTCGTTATGGGATGCAGGGGTGAACTATGTCGAGTGAGTATCCTGTGTTGTATTGAGCGATGCACAAGATAAAAAACATAATAAAAAGCCAATGAATCCTTCTCTTTGGCATTGAAAACTACCCACTGCGGATTAATATGATTTTAATATTGTGTGAGCTTGATGGCTGATAATCACGTAAGTCAACGCTAATAAACTAAACAACGCCACAACCAACCCATCCTGGGCCACCGGCACTACTGCGGCAAGTTGGTTCACTTTAGCCAAGCTGGAGAGGCCCCATTCTCATCATCACTCGCCTGCAATTACTGGCTCACCGTTGATTGTGCATGAGGTTCTGGCCTTGGGTTGTTATACTGGGATTCATTTGCCATTCAGTGCACAGCCGATCGCCGCTGCCCATTACTACTACCCTGTCACCGATACGTATTACCTCAATGACCTCGTCAACGGTAAACGGCAGGCGTCATTGGCGTTGAGACCGTGACTGGCTCATTACCTCATGACTCACGTGCGAAGTCTCCTGTGGCGAGGGAAATACCTCGAAGCCGGATCACGCGTGATGGCCCATATTAAGCACGCTCGGCGGACAGTGGGGCTGCGAAAGGCCCCTTCTACGGACTATTTCCTAATAGGGCTAGGATACTGCTGTGCCGTAGCACAGTACATCAGAGTTCGTCCCTACTAGGCCTATTGAATTGATGGCGGGCACTGGTAGCCTGCCTAAAAAGGGGTATCGTTGGCAGCATTGTTAGTCGACTGGGGCCTAGAGGGTCTGACATCTGGATGTTCACATGGTCACAGAATGATATAAAGACCTGGTTTGCTCGAAACTAATTTCATCACTCATCGTTCCTACTAGGCACCGACGGGCATCTATGACTTCAAATTCCCGAACTCACACTACCCTATTACCCCATCCTATTTCCCGTAGTCCCACCGCCATCATCGGCGAAGAAGCGACCTCATCACAATGTCCCCGTAGGGGCCCCAAGGACACTTACCATGGCCCACCGGCACACGAACACAGAGAGTGGTCACGAAGCCGCCACAAGTTCTGGATCTATGAATCGCCACCGTCGAGCTCTTCCCAGGATGGCAGATCCAACGCCAGCTCCGGGGGCCACTCTACCGGGAGCGAGGGATCGGAGGAAAGACGCGTCCGAACCGTGTCTCCCTATGGCTCCTTCTTTGCCGAGGAGATGGAATTCGACGCTCCTACGGAGAGCCTCTCGTTCTACGGGGGAGATAGACGGGAGAATGCCACCGTGTACACGGACATGAACGGGGTTTTCCACCCGACCCGCATGCTACCGTCGACTCGGAGTTGGACGAGCTCCCAGACGCAAGTGGCTCCCGAACCCGTCCTCTTCGTGACCGGCTCCGAGTATCCGACCTACGCCAGACCTCCTCCCGGTCCAGCTCCAGTACCAAATCCCGATGCGGCTGGAACAGTGAGGGTGCCATTATCTCACTCATCCCTGGCAGAAAATTCTCTCCGATCCCAGCCTCCCATGTCATGGCGCCAAGGGTATCATCTCGAGCGTTCAAATAGTCCTCGCTGGCAAAGCTCTCGATATGATCCACCTCAAGCTCAGCTTGTGACGGGGTTACCGCCTGGGAGATCTCTGTCTAAACACGATGAACGACAGACGCAGAGGGTGGTTCACGGAAGGCGACGGAGATGACCCAAAGAAGGGTCGTTGAGTGCACTTGGGGAGCATTGGAAGGGCAGTGCAACTGCCAGCCTAAAAGCGCCATTATGGTGTTCGGACACGGTGTTTGTAATGGACCCGTCAACGCTTTTTCTGTGGCTAGTTTGTTTCGAGCTCGCTCTGTTCTACTACTAGTAGCTAGGCCAAAGGCTTAGGGGACTTGGTTCGATTTCTTGGTTTATCTACAGTATGGTGCTGTCCTTTGTCTATACTGTCGCGCATCAGACAATGCATAATGATATAGAGTTGCAATTTTCCGAAAGACGGTCTGGAGACACGACACCCTGATGGCATGACCTGATATTCTCGTAGTAGCTTCTTATATATCTTATCATGATGTATAAATTCAAAATCTGGTCGTGATTTGGATGCTATTTTTTTTTCAACCCTACGTGTAGGTAAGTTTCGTATCTGGCCTGCCCGAGCCTCTCTTCAGAATAAATTGAAGTAAAATCATTCTATGAGACTTCCTCAGTCAGCGGTGTGTGTGGTAAGGCCGG
>Ga0307512_10001397_pt1 | contig 34289 bp, 33 predicted proteins | sample 14_EM_MG_FD_200267 | JGI IMG/M metagenome (GOLD analysis project Ga0307512, IMG submission 200267) | Populus trichocarpa ectomycorrhiza microbial communities from riparian zone in the Pacific Northwest, United States - 14_EM | ecosystem: Host-associated > Plants > Roots > Unclassified | place... | reverse complement strand
AGATATGGTGGGTGGAAAGGGGTGGGATGAGGAGGAGAATGGGGGGGAGGAGGACTCTGTTGTATATATTGGTGATATGCTGGACCTAGAGGATGCTATGGAGCATGGAAAAGGGAGAGAAGGGTTAGTAGTCAACCCCCAGTAGTGACTAGGTCAGGGAGAGTGGTTAAGACAGGTCATTTGGGTCAATAAATACCACCCGCGGGTGGTCGGTTTCCTGGTCATGGGCGGTCACCCGGTACAATACGTTAGTGGATGTTGGCCGGGGACAGTGGATGTCGGCCGCCATGCCGTCTTTTTCGAGTAAGGACGGGACGGGCGGCTTTGGCGCCGTCCCGTCCGTCTTGGAGATATCTCAGACGGACTGCCGTCGACGGCCGTCAGGCGGGATGGTTGACATCACTGCCATCAAGAGACGAGGTGATACCAATGACATATAAGAATACAAATATACGCAGTACAATTGTCTATTGCGGACAAGAAAGCCCCAGTACCTACATATAGAAAGATCCAGAAGTTAAGACCCACGTCATTGGGCGCATGTTGTATCACAGGACACATACTACCCTCAAGATAATGCCTCCGTGGAAGCGTGGATCGCATTAGCACCCGGGTTACGAGAAGACTAACATTAGTGAGACTCATTGTTCCCATTGACAAGCTAACCGTATTACGATATCTGATCTCTCTGGTCGGGAGCTGTAGATGAAAACATCGATCATTTGAATATAGTCACTGCATTTATGCACTCTAAGGACCAAGGTCAATGACGATGATATCAACACGATACAACTAGAAGGTATTCACGTACACGAGATTATCGCCAGTTTTAAGAAAGAACTGCCGGAAGGCATCTACGTACCGTACGACCACATGAAATGACAGTACAGGAAGCACCATTTGCAAAATGTAAAACGGTCCGGAAGCCATATGGAACCTCCAAGGCACTCCGGACAACCTCACCAGTGCTCGCAAGTGCTTCCAGGGTCTCCCAAGCCTCCTGGAGCTAAGCGAAGTGCTCTCAGATGTTCCATGAGAATTCTCAAGTGCTCCTGAAAGCTCCTGCAGTTGTGGAGGCACATTCAGGATATTACCAAATCTGGCTTATAGGATAGTCAAATTTCGTAGCTGCTGAGACCTCTGCGCAGGTGTCTCGGAGCACACTAAACTTGGTAACTGCATTTTACCGGTGGTTCCTAGAATCCCATATCCACAAGCCATTTCGTTTATTATATTCGTCTCGTTTAGATATTTGTGTTTCACAATCAGAAGATTTGCTACATCATAATATGGCATATATTCTCTATCTATGGCTATCTATATATGTACATACGGTCAATCTGGCTGTTGACGGTCGATCGAGTGAACTTAGAAATGCACTTGGAGGCCATAATCGTGTGAACTTGGAGGTGTACTTGGAGATAGTGCTAGCTGCTGTACTGAGACTAGCTGCACTTGGAGATGGCAATCGAGCGAACATAGAGATGCACTCGGAGGCCATGATCGAGCGAACATGGAAGCGGTCGATCTGGAGGCGGTCGATCTGGAGGCAGTCGATCGGGAGGGAAGCGCGACGGGAGCTGAGACTCTATGCATGGGTTAACTCGTAATCGTGGGGGTATAGAGAGAGTAAAGCATAACAAGGTATGCTGAGAGATGAAAGATGAGAGACAGGCTGGGAGCGGGAGACAGTCCATCTTGGGATCCAGCAGGTATATAACCCGACCCGGCAGGTCGTACCCCTTATTTCCCATATCCTCCCATAACCACCCCATATCGTCCCCATTTCCATTCCCCATCTCTCTCTTTCTCATCCACAACTCTACCATCACCTGAGAACACGAAGTTAAGTTATCCCTCTCTACCGTGGACTCTATTTCGACTTTTATTATGTTTCTTAACATCTTACGAGTTTACAAGACATGTTACGGGACGTAGCAAGAGGGGGAAGTGTCGCATATATGCATGGGTTTAATCAAAGTGATCCTGATTGTGTGCGTGACTGCTTTGTAGAGCTGTTCATATCTTCTCACACGAGAGCCAACACTAGCTCATTACTCAACATAATCACCATCATCTAATAGTAACAACCTATCAACCAACTTGATTTTCCGCCAGATTTGTGGTCTAGTTTTATCTAATGTTAATAAGCGTAGATTATTGCGAACTAACATCTAGTATGAAATATGGGGTTTTTGTTACACAAGGAACAGTGCGCTTTTATCACAGCAGCTGATGGTTGTCCGGTGAAACTGAGGGTCTTGATGGCCATTTCACCAAATATCTCATTTCTTTTCTTCCACATGACGCGGATTCTCAGCTTTCTCCCTTTCTCTGTTCCGACGCAGAAGCACAAATACTGACATGGAAGTGCGAACAGCATATTATGTAAGGCATTTGCTGGTGGGATGTCAAACGCCTGTTTGTGGTAGCGCCGTGTAACCTCATAAACACCACCTTATCCCTATCCACCACACAGTGCAGCTCTCAAGTCATGTTAAGTTAGTTCCTGTGAATTATACATACGATCCTTCACCAACTTCAGCCAAGTGTCTGCTTTTCCTTCCTTCAGGGGTACGGTGTCTGGGTGTCGAAGAGAACGTCTTACTTCTAAGCCAAAAATGCCGGGATCATGAACGGCCTCTTCATCGCTTTAGCGCCGGCACTAGTGGTGTTTACCGATTGGACCCTGTTCCAGCTCCGTCTGCATGATTTGTTACATTCTCTTTGATTTAGTGTTTAGTGTTTGGAATTAGTAATGCTAACGTTCACAGCCGTTCATAATACTACAACGCTCGATTTCGACATTTGTTGCCATGGAAATGTCTAGACCATGTTGGAAACATCCAGTAACACGATCAGGTATACGACTACTAGGAATGTTATCGCAATTGTGAGAGTAGAAACTGTTCACTAGCTGTAGCCATTCCTTATGTGGCTACGAAAGCATGATTTAATACCACTTGTTCAAACTCTAGAGTCTCCGACGGTGACACAAGGCTGCAAGAGAAGAGTAGGAACATTGACACCGGGAGAGGGATTTCAAGTTGTCCGAACGAGACAGCCTCTGGCTCACGAATTGCCAAGGCTACACCTCCATGATGACTCCGGTATCCGATAAACTGCAGCCTTGATGGAATAGAACGCTAGGAAGTGACTAGGGCTAATTGTTATACGTCAGCAAAAATGGAAGGTTACGACAACAAATCACCTCTGGGATTCCCAAAATCCGACGTCAAGCCTTGGAGATGGCCTGGAAGACTCTGGTCAGCTCTACCGGCACGCGGAACGACGTTAAAGTTGTGTCACTGGTGAGCTCTCGGGGTGTGGTTAGTATCCTTGTTGTATCTAGGTGAGGATAGTTAAATATATGCTTGTCTATCATAGGGGACTTTGCCCATAGCCATCTATGTCTGTCTGTGTGGCAGAGCTCCGATCCGGCCTACAAGTAGTCATAAGGAAGGTTTTTACATTTATAGAACCGTTTGGTCTGGGAGCCTTTTTGTGGTCATACATGTATTGATTAGATAGTAGATAAGATTCCTCATGCGTATCCCTGTCTCCTGTCTCAGAGTCTTTGCCGGAACAACACTGCCGTGACAGTCCCGAGCGGGGTAGCCTCGAATCAGGCTCTCAATTGTGTACGTGTGCACTATGATGAAAATGGAAGTGACAAAAAAGGAATAGTGTAGCGAGGGAGCGAAGTTGTGAGAGAGAGCAAGAAGAGTTTAAGTGAAAAGAATTAAACTTTATATGGGGCACTAAGCAAGTCGGACAAAATTGGTGGTGTAAAGTGATCGAGAGTAACTGGGTCAAGCTGGTAACAATCCGGGTCTAGTTCGGATCAACCTTGGATTAGCTTTGGGTTATGGCTGTAGTCAGTGTACATGCAGTGGAATTCTTTAAAATTGCTCGGATTTGACCCAGGTAGGTGTAAACTAATACCCCCCAAAAGCTCAGCTCTCTGGAGGTAATTTGAATTTTTGGTGGAGTGATGTCTTCAGGCCCTCTCACCTCACTTTTTTTCATGGTCTCAATTCTGATCAGACTCACCATTTCAGTTAGTGTAAAATCATGTGAGATCAAGGGCTGGGGTACGAGGCCGATGACATGCATGACATACGAGAGGCGTTCGCTTGTTCCCGGGGCCATCCCAGAAATCTGTCACGACTCAGATAAGAAGCAAAAACTTCTCTCCTAAACCACGACGTGGCGCAATCATAGTGGCTTGATAGATTATACCATAATGTTTTCAAGGGTCCTCGGACTCTGCACGCACACGGATGCCTTCTCATTGGTGAAGCGGAAGCAGACCATCGCATGTGATAAACCTAAAACAAAACAAACAGAAAAATCTGCGAAAAGCAGGGTTGAAACACCGATTCGGTCCGAGCGGCCAATTGTCTCGTGATGTTACCCCAACTTTTCGCTAAAATTGGGTTTGTCCACGGGAGGTTCCAACAACTGCAAGCAACGGTAACACGACGTACTCCTGCGGCGCTTGTTGCCTAGTCAAGGCACGGCTAGATATCACCTGAGGCCGTAAGAAACGTCGGGCTCCCAGCTTTTGGGGTTAATCGACAGCAAAAACACCGAGTTTGGCGATAAGCGAGTTTGGATTTTACTACAAACTGCAAAGTCGGTGCGCACTGCCTAAAGGCTGAGCTTCTTTCCCTGTCAAACCCTACCCGGTAATGTTATGCAGATCTTCGATCCCTTGTACCTGGTCTGAGCACCGTGAACTGCAACAATGCCCTATCGATATGACTGGTGGGGTGGTTACACTGATAGCGGTTCATTCCGCAATCTCCTCTTCTCTTAAACCCTTCACTACACCCCACTTATCTGCCCACCCACTGGTTTCTGACAAGCTACGCCGCTGTCAACCTTCTACGAACGACTAAACTGCTTCATCAACACCGAAAGTGTCAGTACAGCAGAATGCCAACTCCTAACATTGATGTCGGTACACACCGAAAAATAAAGCTATTCATTGTACGCTGGCTCGTTGAACCGGGAGCGCGTGTTGACAACCATTGCTAATACTCACATCCTGGCAGATCATCCGTTCTACCCAAATCGCGCTGGGCTTCTTTAGTACAATCCTTATGATGGTAAACTTGAAACACAATAAAACCTTGAAATGGTCTGTACGTTTGTTTATTCGTCGGGTTTGATGGCATGGAAAAGCTAGCTGACATTCCTGGTAAACCCACCTCAGGATATCTCCAGCAATCCTCGTCGCAATCACAGTGATGCTAGTGCTCTGTACAATCATCGCCTTCCTCGGCAACCGTCTAACATCGATCCTGTCCGCCACCGTCGACTTAATCGGCACCATGCTCCTCCTGATCGCAGCACCAATAATCTTCTTCGACGGATCTTCCCCGGAATGTAACGTCCCCCACTGCCAGCCTAGAGTCAATGCCGCGCTTGGTCTGGTGATCATAAACATGTCAGAACCACGCAGTCACCGGAATGTGTACGTTTACTGACGGCCCGGTAGTGCGGTGTATATTGCGTCGGTCGTGATGGAGTCTGTCGCGTTGTACCGAACTCATCACTCCGCTCGCGCGGTGGGTTTGGGCTTCAGAGCTTTGTGCGGGGTAAATCAAAAGCAAGAATCGGAAGTCGTGGATGTGGAGGCTGCAATGTATGAATTGGAGGCTCCGCAGCCGCCGGGGTTGGGGTTAGCCGCCCTGCGTGCGTGTGGGTCGCTGGACGACGAAACTATGGCTGCGAGGAAGTCACGGAGGAATGAATTGCCCGGCGCGACAAATATTGCATCATCATAATGTGGAGTGGATTATCGGTTTCAGCTGTGCTGGGTAGGTGTCTGCGGGGTTGCTGGGTAGGTGTCTGCGGGGTTAATCCATGAAGGAACGCAATTGTATATAAGTCAGGATGATCGTTCCAGAATTGACGCCAAATTATGATTTCCCTTTCCTTTACACCCATGCTACAGTTATGTGGCAGACCCAGTCTCAGTAGCCATACCCGACTAGGTCTAGCCTGTTACACTAACCGCTGGCATTTACACGCAACCTGCAGGGTGCGCGATAGCAACGGGTCTCATTACCAACTGGCTCCGATGATTTATCCTCATGAAATTGAATTAATAGACACATGTGAATTAGCAAAGGCTAGAGGTTACTGGTGTCTGTATGGATGGAGTACGTGCATGTGACTGAACCTACTTCAAGTCGATAATTGCCACAGCAGGTAATTAGAAGTCGTAATCGTGCACCCCCGTCTTCTGTATTGCAGACATTACAACCCGATTAGGTAATTACTAGATAATCTGCGTTTGTGGGTTATGTTTAAACTAGCGTAAGTGTCTACTTCAAAAGCTTAATTTACATATGCTGCTGTCTAACACGAATCTCAGGGTGCAATACGGCACCCAATCTATCGGACCCAGGGCCCCGGAGCGGGCTCTACTTTCTCAAGTGGTTGGCCTAGTTACTTCAAGGCTTGGGGAGATTTCGACACATTGCATCTCGCAACGGACACGCTAGAATTCTGATATTGCCGAAGAAGCTCCGGGAAGTCCTGTTTCGCGAGCCGCTTTGTTCGATAGGGGAGTTTAAAATTCTTGTTGATAAATATCTGTTGATCGATCGAGATTCTGTTCCGGTTTTTCGTATACTCTCCAAGTCAGTACTGGGAGCCCCGGCACCAAGCGAGTAAATATTCACATCTGAATTAACCCAATGAAAATTCCTGTGATGCTTCTCCGATTTATGCTGTAGCTGTATTTATACTATACACAACGAAAGCAAACTCAAGAAAACCCATTTTATTGCAAACCAATCCAGAACTTAGTAGCATTCCATTATCCCTGCTCCACTTCTGGTACAAATGCAGTCGGATAGTCTGTCACGTTTTTGGAAGCGTACACACTCGAACACGTCACAGTTGCTCTGGAAGTCACACCTCAAGTGGTTACCCGGAGTAATGGCGTAGAGTAGAAATAAGAGGAAGGTTATGCACGGCATTGTTACCGGTGGTGCATACCGGTAGTCTAGATCGGACATTATGGAACAATGGACAGTGAGACCAAATGATTCATTTGATAACCAAGGGCCTGGCAATCGAGATCGAGATCGAGATTCTATTAACGCAGCGTAAGTACAGAGAGAAACACCCACGTAAAGACTCTCACACATAGCGTTTCGAGTAGTTTCACTCGATTCGAATATCAGCAATAACAGGGTTAGGTTAAATTAAGATTATCCACAAACCCTTCCAAAAGTCAATGATGCAGAAACATCAACATTCATACATAGACACCGTACTTCCACATGTTATCTCATATACGGGCTGGAAATTTTCTCTCCGATAAGTCGTTTAAGGTGGCGAGGTGGCTATCGACCGTATTGTCTTGCCCATAATAATCTTCCGGTTTCTAGGACGCGAACTCCGTCGCATACTCCTTCGCGCAAAGCTCAAGTCGTTCCAGCCTATAGTGCCCATCAATATGTGAACATGTAGTAAATCAAGAGGGTATTGCTCACTCGGAAACAACTTTGTCGAAAAACGCCACCTCCGGTTTTGGACCAAATTCAACATCAAGACACAATCTTATAAGCTCTTTGAATGACCTCCCTAATTTCGTGCGTTCTGCGAGGTTCCTCAGTGAGGTAAGAAGCGTTGCATCATCGTATTCACTACCGTCAATATCCAAGAGGTGGAGTGGTTTTTCAAATCCGATTTCTAGTAGGATAAGACCAAGGTCGTGCACAAAATTGTCGAACAGTGAGCTGGGGAAGAGTTGACGCAATGGGTCATTCTCGTACAATGCCGCAAAAGACCGTTCTCGGATATCCGAAATTATGGACCCATTGGCATCGACTTTTAATGGTTCTGAAGGGGTTCGGATAACTGGAAGCAGCGTCCCTTTACCGGAAAGGCATGTCTTGGAAGATCCGTATAGCATAATGTCGTGACTACACAAACTGTTACGCAGCCACCCCGTATCGTAAAAGTGTAGGACAGACAAAGCAAGAAGGTGCGCAAGTTCCAGCCTTTTCCAGACATACCGAGCTGTCTCGAGAACCGGTGGATGCTCCAAAAGACTGGCTAGAGTCGTTTGAGGTGGAATTCGTTTGATATCAACTGTGACGGAGTGCATAATATGGAACTGGTCATCATCCTCAAACATTTCCACCCGATATATGGAAGCCGTCGCATCTTCTGCCGGCTTTGCTCGTTTCCTGCTCGTGCCGTTTGTTGCGTCGTCGAATTTGTTCCGCTGGGCTATGTCGAGGGACTCGATAACTGCAAATTTAGAGGATGATTGATTCTGCTGACGGGGATGAACATAGATCGGGAACTTTATTGATTCTGTCACTACCTTGCCTGCCAAGGTGACATATGCCGGCAGATCCGGTACTTCTGTTCGATTTTCGACAAGGGCTAACTCAATCTGCACATTTTTTTCCGGCAAAGTGTTATAGAAAGAAGTGGCGGCCCTTCTAATTTTTTCTAGAAGTTTAACTGGGGTGACATTACCCGAGTCCAATGGTTTTGGATTGCTTTCCGGGGGTGTTGGATTATCGAGCGTTGACGAAACAACAATCAATCGTTCCCTTGCCCGCTTAATCAGTTTCAACGTATCGTCTAGCTCCCGCTGTGCACAACGAGACCAGGACAACTTCTTTCCGCTCTTAATGTTTCGTTGTATTTCCTTAGCGATGAGTATATTGCTCTCAGTAACCGTGGAAAAAAGTGTCCGCAGGTTATTCTCCTTCACTAGGACGTTCTGAATGCCAGACTGGCTATCTTCTGTAATGGTAGTGCCTTGATTACCCAGAAGTTTACCATTATCGAGTGTTCCTCCACCGTTGCAGCTGACCGTAGCGGGAGGCGGTCGGGGGTCGTATTTTCTAAGAATAGCGTCGGCGCTCTTAATTCCCTCCGACATTTCCGTAACGACTTTCACAATTACTGCCACCCGTGATTCCGTTCTCTGCAATTCTTTGCTCCGTTCCTCACTCGCACACGGATGGTTAGTGCCGGAATTGGCAACACTACCGGATAACTGCTGCTCCCACTTCTGGATCCAGAATTCGAAAAAGGTCTTCTCGGCAGCGAGTGCGGTTTCGGCTCGAATGATGCTTCTCCCGATGTCCTTCGATGACTTCACAAGGGTGTGAATGGCCGATATACGTTTCATCGCCTGGTCAAAGATACCTAGTGTTGCGAAGGCGATTCCAACAACTTCCATGATGTGCGATTATGACTAACTATGGCGTCTTCCTGCAATGTATGATTACATATCAGCGAATGAGCCTCGAAAGCTGACTTTGGGTGCAACTCACGATACTGATATGGATAAATTTCGCTGGATAGACTGGACGAAGAAAGCGGGCAAGCATAAGAAGATGGTGGATAGGAGAAGAGTTGGATTTTACGAACGCATGCTGTGTGTGGGCATGAATTTGAGCACATCCTGGATTAATGTTGACGGCCACGCAACCATTACATCTGACATAGCCGCATGTACACAGCCTGAATTGTGAGGCTGAGCGGCAGGACAATCAAAACGCACAGCCTCAAAGGCGTAGCTGAGTAATGCCGGCAATTCGCATACACATGCCTTAAGTATGTAGGGGAAATGACGTTGTAACTACACTTCAACTCACTTTAGCACCCGGTACGGAGTTCACTCTGTACTTATATCCCTTGAACCACTTCGCCAGCAAACCGCACTCCTGACATTCCCGAAATATCAAATCTGTGGCTTTGTGAAAAATGAGTTTTGATCCTTCTTTAAAGGCTCTTCTTGAGGATTGCAATGATAGATTTGCCAATCTCGGTCGCGGCAATGATGTATCAATGCCCACACCGAATTCGGACCACCAACGTCTGCAACCGGAACTTGCACGTAGCCATACACCGCTCGCTGATACATCACTCCATTCAACTTCTCTTCCTACGAGCCCACCGATACACACTCCATTCTTAGATAAACGCTTTCGCTCTGCCGATATTGGCTTTGGATCCCCAAGCAACTCTTTACGACCAATATCTACCCCTAGCACCGACTCTCCGGACCCAGCGCCCTCGCACAACGATGGAGCACTGGGCTTGAACCGCCCACAAGGAGCGTTACTCGAGGTTTGACTCTAAGACCTGAGGAGCCACTATATCTATACCCGGAGAAACTCTACGAGTTGACATTGACCCCACACATCTCCGGGGAAGAGTCACGCGTTGGCGAATTGTCATCCCTAAAGGCATTTCGAACAGAGGAACAGTCATTCCCGCACCCCTGTAACACGGCAGTACTTGGAACAGGTCAACTAGAACCGGGAGAATGTGATAAATATCTTGAACCACTCGAGGCGGAAACAGTGGGAAATTTAAACAATGAGCCCCAATATGGGATTGAAGTACGTCAACAACCGGTTGCCGCTCTGTATTCTATTGAGGGTAATCATGAGCGAGACCCCCGGACAATCATCAACCCGCTTCCAATAATCCAGCTTTTGGTGAAGGGTTCAACTATTGTCCGTAGCAATTTTCGAGATTATTATCAAGGGTTGGCAGTTCGCTGCTTCTTGCGCGGAGAAAACGCTTTCCTAGCCAGCCAGAATGAACAAGTTACGGATACTGATCGTTTACTGGGCACAGTTATTCGCTCTCCCGTTATTGGTCGGGATGAAGATGGGGGCGAGGGTATTCGATTATAACAGCGAAAGTCCGAAGAGATTTATTAGAATCTCAGAAGAAATATACGAAGAAGAAGTATAGCGAGTATAACGATTTCAAGAAGTATTCGAAAGGCAAGCATATACTGAGAAGAGGTTTTTAAGGAGATATTGTAGTATTCCTATCGATGTCCGAGCAAGTCTAAAGAACTGTTTTCCAACCGGAAAGACAGTATCTATATATACAACAATAAACGGGTGATTGTCCGTGACCATGGTCGCGGATCAATAACCAAAAACAGAAAGAGAAATACTCTGCAACTGTACACAAATACATAAGAACCGTAAAGAATATAACAGAACCATCTAGGCGGGTTCTTTTAAGATAAGCGCTGATAAATCCCTCTTCCAACGGAACAAAATGAAGGTTCTAGACAAGTTCTAACCGGAACTTTCTAGACAACCTAAACATAAAAGATAACAAAAGTATCAAAAGTTATTAACACACCACATTCTTCTTATCCGTAAAGTACCATCTTATCGTAAGGAGAATACTTAAGACAGTACAATATTAGTAAAGAGAAATGTAGATACTTCCATATTTTCGATACCCCTTCTCACTTTGATCCAAATATCTTTGAGCATAAGTGGTCATTAACATATCTCATCATTCCCTTTGTACATATATCTGCCAAATTTTCTTCCGAAGGTACATACATAACAGACACCTTTCCCTGTTCGATTTGTAATCGAGTAAAGTGATATGCGATGTCGATATGTTTTGATCGGTCGTTAAGTTGTGGATTATATGCCACATCTATAGCAGCATTGGTATCGCAAAATAGAGCCGTAGGAATATCTTTTCTCAATTACTCCTGAGTACCGCGCTTCAGCCAGAGATGATGTTTTGTCGTCATAGCAAGTGCCATATACTCAGCCTGGCAGGTAGAGGTAGCAACGGACCGCTGTTTCCGACATCTCCAGGAGATAGTAGCGTTTCCAAGTTGAAATATATATCCAGAAAAGCTTCATCTCGTATCTAAGCAATTGCCATAAGATGCATCCGTATAAGCAGTCATTTTGAGTTGATTATTCCATGGATAAAAAAGGTGTCTATCCTTTGTTCCTTGGAGATATCGAAGTACTCGTTTGGCTGCCGTTTGGTGCGTTGTGGAGGGAGATGAGTTGAATTGAGAGAGGTGAGTGATTGTATATGCTAGGTCAGGTCTTGTTCCAGTAACTGAATACATCAAAGATCCGATTATTTGTTGGTATGCCATTGCATCGGTACCCTCGTCTTCGTCTTCAATTGCCTTTAACTGATGGTTTGAGTCGATAGGCGTCGAAATGGGCTTGCAATCTTGCTTCGAAAAACGGTTCAGACTCTTATCAATAAATATTGTCTGCAAAAGAGTGATCCCATCGTCGGTAAAGGTTATCTGGATTCCTAGAAGCAAATTAAGCTCACCCATGTTGTTGACTTTGAACTCAGTCTTCAACACATTAATGGTTTGCTCCTTTAGCTCTCCAGTAGCTCCAAACAGTGTAATATCGTCCACATATATAGCCAAAAAGAGATCTCCTGATTCGTGAACAAGAACACAGGGATCCCAAGCAGTGATAGCAAATCCGAAAGGTCCTAGGTATTCTACTAACCGGTAGTACCATTCCCTCGGAGATTGCTTCAATCCATCAATACACCTCTTTAATTTTGCCACCATTCCATCTAACCGGCTGCCTTCCGGTAGATCCATATAAACTTCTTCCTTTAATATCCCATACAGAAATGCATTTTTGGCGTCCAGTTGTCAAGGTCGCCATCCTTTGCATGCTGAAAATGCCAGTAAAAGTCTAAGAGAATCGTAACGAACCATGGGGGCGAATATTTATTGTCATCCTGGCCTAAGATTTGTGAGAATTCTTTGGCAACTAACCTTGCTTTATATCGTTCGACTTCTCATTGAGCATTTCCTTTAGCTTTATATACGCATCTGCTAGCCACAATTTTTCTTCCCGCTGGTTTCGGGATAACATCCCAAACATCATTTTCCTTAATTGACTTAAGTTCATCATCCATCGCCTTCTTCCAATCGGACCATTGTGGTGACACTTTTGCCTGTGGGTAAGACTTTGGTCCTTCAACCATTAGTACACTTAAATTTTCCCACTGACTTCCTTGGAGTCGTTCCAGAGGTTGAGGTTCCGGAGTAGGAGGTCGAGAAGGTGCATCCCGCATACTGGCTTCAGGGGCATAACCCTCAAAACCATAGCGTTCAGGTGGATTAACAACTTTTCCAGCACGAGTAACGACCTGACCAAATGGAATTGGTGGTGGCGTCATAGGCCTTGGAGGAGCAGGAGGAGGATGTCCCAATAGAAGTTGAGATCATGGGTTGAATAATTGATGTTCTTCTAGGACGTGGTCTGCAGGAACAACCGTTCGAATGGATTCGTCGAATTCCTCGATTCTGTCGAGTTCTTTGATTAATATTTTTTTGTTGGGTTGTTCAGGTTGTTGGGGCAGGTGTTCTCGATAAGCCATATTATTGGCATCGTAAACCCAATAAGGAGCGCCTAAATATCCATCTCGTTTTCCCTGCAAGAAATCTGCTCTCATTAATCGAGCAATGATCTCATGTCCATTGTCGACCAAATCATTAGTTTCTTGAGGATTCTCATCCATCCACTGACAGCACATATCATCTGATGTTTTACCCTTAGTATTATAGGTATACTCACCAGATGTTGATGGGGTGTTGCTTTGGAGGGGAGTAAGAATTTGATCAATTTGACGGTGTATCATTGGCGTAGCCCCTTCTATCTTCAGAGGGGGCAAGAAAGTGTCTGCAGATACTATAGTCTTTTTGATATCTGGTAAGAACACTCAGTAATGATGGGGGACATTGGTGTATCTGGTAAAAATAGCGGTTTGTGCCCTCGGAGATGATTTCTTTCCGTCCGTTCGTTTTTGATACAGTACGTGAATATAGCATTCTCTGCCGAAAGGTTGAAGGTGCTGGATCGATGGCTTAGTGCCATAAAAAGCCTCATAAGGAGTTAGATCCTTTAGTGCCGAATGAGGGTGTCGATTTTTTATATATACCGAGGTTAACACAGCCTCAGCCCATAACTTCTTATCATCAGTTGATGCACTTTCAAGCATAGCTCTAAGTGACTCTCCTATCGTATGATTAAGACGTTCTGCAACTCCGTTTGACTCGGGGGAATACGGAGGGGAAAACTCATGTATAATTTCTTTTGATGCAAAGAACCCTTTCAAGTCCTTCGTAACATATTACCCTCCATTATCCGTTCGAAATGCTGCAGGAGTCTTGTGGTGTTGAAGTTCCATTTCTGCAACAAAGTCTTTGACTATTTTAGTTGTCTTGGATTTTTGCTTCATAAATCGAACCCACCCAACCCTAGTAGCATCATCAATTATAGTAATGTAATAAAGGGAATTACCATATGACAAAACCGGAAAGGGTCAACTCAAATCGGAATGAACAAGTTCAAGTTTTTTCCTATCCTTCTTTGATGTTGATGTTCGAGGAAATCGAGTCATTTTGCTTTTGATGCAGGAGGAGCAGATGTACTTCGTTGGTCTTGCTGGTATATCGGCATCGGAATACAACTGTTGCGATTTATCCATCATTGATGGTGCTAGATGTCCGAGAGCCTGATGCCAGAAGTCATAAGTAATATGGGCCGAATGTGATGTCTCAGGAATTTTAAACAAATTTCCGTCAAAAACAGCTTCAAAAACAACTTTTGTTCCCTTATTAATTGAAATATAATCCCCCTCTCCAAACTCTGTATATCCTTTTTCTCGTAATTTCCTCCAAGAAATCAAAGGATGTGGCAAATCAGGAACATGCAAAACACCTCGAACACAGAAAGAAGAAACCGATCCATCTCTCAAAACACAGTCCATCACCACATCTCCCTTGCCAACAATCTCCATGCACTTCTGTGAACTGGATTTTAAACATCCGCCACATACCGAGTAGTTGAAGAGACGTCCTGCATAAGGGGTCATGTGTGAGGTACAGGCCGTGTCAAAGTAGAAGGATTTGTTCCTTACCTTTTGTTCCTCAGTAGTAACATTTGCTTCCTCAGCCTTATCCTTCACTTCTTTTTTGGTCTTCTCCTTATTCATCTTTCAGAGACGAAAACATTCGTTCCAGGTATGTCCTTCGGTTTTTCCTGGATTATGTTTCTTGCACCAGGTGCAAGTCTTCCATGAGGAGGAGGAAGAGGAGGAGTTGTTAGTATTTCCTGATTTCGTAGGTTTCTTCCCCTTTTTCTTATTACCTGAAGGTTTAAAAACAAAGAGAGCTGAATTGTCTTCGATCTCGGAAGTGTCGATATCCATAAGTCGTTGCTTAATATCAGCATACGACAAGCTATCTTTTGTTGTAAGATTATTGATCACGTTTTTATGGTGTTTGACCAACAAACCCAACAGGAAATCTCTCTTGGCCTTATCATCGTCAAGGAATGTAGAAAAGGTTTTTCAGTACGAATCAGAGGAGGCTTTCGAGAGTTTCGTAAGGTGGAGCCACTAAGACTCAAACTTGGACATAAATCCTAGTAAGTCTGTACCAGAATATTCGGTAGGAAGGGAGACCAGATTCATTATCTGGGAAACAAGTGCAAAAGCCGAATCTCTATAATATTCGGTGCGAAGCCAGGTCCACATCAGGTGATGGTCCTCCAACTCGACGATTTTCTCCAAAATGTCTTGGGAGACTACCTGTATGAATATGGTCGACGCTGTATGTTCAAGATGCTCGAAGGCATCCATTTCTGTCTGATCAGCATCCTCTGCTCGAGACTCACCATCTACTACCACCTCATAAGCCTTAATGCCCTTCAGAACGATATTCATCGAGGCACTCCATATCCGATAATTATCCTGTGCGGTAAGTTTCCCGATACTATCGAGTTTAACATTTACCGGTGTTTTCTAGTCGACTCGAGCCAAAAAAGAAACCATAGGATTCTTTCCGGAGGAAGAGGAATCTCCAGGAGCCATTACTGGTGTTTTGGAGCAAGGTGAAGGAGGTGGTGATCCGAGTGGTGTTGTTGAAGGTTTGGGTACTTGTTGATATTTGACAGGAACAGAATGAACGTCAAACAAATTCTGACTAAGAGGAGGATATTCTAGATTTGATTCAGTATCGCTCATCTGGGCTCATAACCTATTCGATTATAACAGCAAAAGTCCGAAGAGATTCATTGAAATCTCAGAAGAAGTATATGAAGAAGAAGTATAGTGAGTATAACGATTTCAAGAAGTATTCGAAAGGCAAGCATATACTGAGAAGAGGATTTGAAGGAGATATTGTAGTATTCCTATCGATGTCCGAGCAAGTCTAAAGAACTGTTTTCCAACCGGAAAGACAGTATCTATATACACAACAATAAACAAGTGATTGTCCGTGACCACGGTCACAGATCAATAACCAAAAGCAGAGAGAGAACCACTCTGCAACTGTACACAAATACATAAGAACCGTAAAGAATATAACAGAACCATCTAGGCGGGTTCTTTTAAGATAAGCACTGATAAATCCCGCTTCCAACGGAACAAAATGAAGGTTCTAGACAAGTTCTAACCGGAACTTTCTGGACAACCTAATCATAAAAGCTAACACAAGTGTTAAAAGTTATTAACACACCACATTCTTCTTATCCGTAAAGTACCATCTTATCGTAAGGATAATACTTAAGACAGTACAACATTAGTAAAGAGAAATGTAGATACTTCCGTATTTTCAATAGAGGGCTCGTTTTTCTGTTTCTCAGATCTGTCCTGCACAACTCCAGGCAACTATCGTCTGTATTTCGAACTTATTCTATCTGATATGTAGAAGCCTTTGATTATGAGGACTCCAGATGACGTCCGCAAAAGTGGAATTATCGCGTGGACACTGGGTGACGTTTTTGTAATATACACGGTAGAAGATTTTCCTGGTGGCAGACCCATGACTGCTTTAACGAAGACTTTGAAGCGGCAAGGTTACATTACAGTCGAAAACAGCAATGAAAGCGAAGATAAGGGCAACCTTGTAAAGTTCCGACTGGAGAAAAGCCTCCAGCCACAGTCTGAGGGAGGAGAATCTCAAAAGTCACTACCGAAAAATAATTCTAACACCACTGGTAGGCCTCGAATAGTTCCAAAATTGATTGGATGATTGGGTACGTCCTAATAATGAAGCAGAAATTGAAAGAACTGTACATCAACCAGAGCAAAATGCACCCCCTAAGCTACAGCGACTGCGATCCTCGAAAGCAGAAATTTCTGGTATCGACAACACACGTACAGAATCTCCCCCGGCTTATCCACCACCACCTGGTGGTATCTCCTCTGAAGAAGAACTGGCGAAGCAACGTGCACCTACTATACACCCGTCAAAGAAAACCCAGGCTTTCAGGCGGCCACGAGGGCCAGATGGACGATTTATTAGAGCGGATAATGTTACCCATATGCAACGTAGCCAAAATCAATACCAGGGGCTCCATGTCGATGAAAAGGGAAATAGCCTAGGGCAAACCAAACCCGACCAGAAGAACACCAAGACAAAGACCTTTGAAGCCGAGCATTAGAAGAGGACTGAACCCTACAGCCCCCGTCCAATGCAGCGTATCGCTAGCGGTACGGTGGGAACCGGAGAAAAGGCTTCCGAATCTCTTCAAAAGGAATTTCTTCCAATTAAGCAGAAAACCGGCGCCAGGGGGGCAGAATTGTACACATCTCAGTCTTCGAAGGGTCATGGAGCTACCCTAAAGGAAATTGGAGAGCAGATTCATGCAGATATGTGTTGAAGTGAATGAGTGAGTTGATTGTAGGTACAAGAGAGACGGACAAAGGTGCGTCTTATATATGATGAGCATGAGGGCGAGCATCGTGTGAAGTCTAAAAGGGCAGTCATGGCGTGAAGTCTAATGAGACAGTCACGATCATGAACCTTAGGGCTTCCTGCAACACTCCGCCCTCTTGCTACACTCCGTGAAGGAAGAACTAACTAAACAAATGCGAGTACCAAGCATGATTGAAGATTGAAACATCCATATAAACAAATGATGGCAAGCGTACGTGCGCTGCAAGTGATTCTCATAGTAGCCTCCTTAAAAACCCTGCTCATGAGAAGTGACTGTGTGAGCAGGGAAAGGAGTACCACCGTAGCCTGTGGATTGCCATCTGTAAACACACAAGTGCATCAAACAATCTTAAAAGCAATATTCCATTGAGTTCCACCTCGTTCTCGTATCTGGGTTACCACAGTCCCATTCCCTTCGTGAATTTCATGTGCTTCTCTTTGGTGAGTGGCTTCGTGAGAATATCGGCCAAATTGTTGTTCGTGTGTACGTAGGAGTAGTCTACGATTTTGCGAGCATGGAGATCTCGACTATTATGGTAGCACACATCGATGTGCTTCGTTCTGGCCTTGATCACTCCGGTAGTGATACGGGTGAGGGCACCCTGATTGTCACAGTAGATCGGTAGCGGAGATAATGGCGGTGATGCTTGAGAGCCATGGATATCTCTCTGTAACTGTAGCAGCCATCTCGCTTCTCGGGAGGCTTCGGAGCAGGCGATGTATTCGGCTTCGAGTGTTGAGAGGGCGATGAGGTCTTGCTTCCGAGACTGCAATGATTTGGCGCCACCATCGTGACACGTAAGAAAGCCGTGTCCACCTTGGGACTTGCGGTCGGTGCTGTCGCTGGCCAAATCAGAGTCCATAAATCCGACGACACCGTAGTTGCCATTGCCGTTGCCGTTGACGTTGCCGTTGCCGTTGCCATTGCCGTTGCCGTTTCTGTTGCCGTTGAAGTGCAGTCGAAAGTCTGCTGTGGCTTTGAGATACTGGAGCACTCTCTTTGCAGCGGTCATATGGCTGGTGAATGGACGAGAATTGTATCGGCAGAGAGCAGCGACTGCATATGATATATCTGGCCGCGTTGCAAGTGCTGCGTACATCAACGATCCGACGATCGCTTGATAGTGCATGACACTCTCCTTGTCGAGTTGCTTCTCCCCCCGATCGTCGGCTAAGTCCAGTTTCACATTGGGGTCCATGGGAGTTGCCACAGCATGAGCGTCTTGCATGTGGAATCGCTTGTGAATCGTGGTGATGTAGGCCTGCTGGCCACGACTGATGCCAGTGCCGTTTTCATAGCGGTGGATCTCGATGCCGAGGAATTGCCGTGCTGGACCAAAGTTCGTGATCTTGTGCTTCTCCGAGAGCTTCGCCTTGACCTCGATCGCTGCTTTGGTAGCAGACTCCGTTCGTGCATACATCATGGAGATGTCATCGACGTACAGAATGATGAGAATGCAATCGCTGCAGATATAGAGGTTAGGATCGGCTTGTGAGTGTGTGAACCCGAGGAAGAGGAAGAAGGTGTTGATATCGTTGTGCCCGAGCCACGGTGCTTGCTTGAGACCGTAGAGAGCTTTTCTCAGTCTCACAATGATTGGCAGAGGGTGTGCGTACATGCGCATGTCTTCGTTGCCAGCTGGCCAGCCTTCGGGGAGCACCATATAGATATCATCGTCATCGACATCAGGGTTGAGAAACGCGGTGACTACGTCTAAGTGATCAATGTTCCATCCACATCTCCTTACCAGAGAGATGAGATATCGAAAGGTAGTTAGCTTTCCAACAGGAGCGTATGTCTCACTGAAATCAGTCTGCTCATAGCCTTTGATAACTAGGCGTGCCTTGTACTGTGTAGATCCATTGGGGTTTCTCTTAGTCTTGAAGACCCATCTGGAGCCAACCGGCTTCACAAGCAATTGCTTGGCTTCTTTGGAGTTGACTGCAGTGAAGGTGTTGTTCAAGAGGATGGAAGCGCTCTCTTCATCAATGGCTCGCTTCCAGTGATCTCTAAGTGGTCTTGCCATAGCTTCGGCATATGTCGATGGGTCCCCATTGATAGTCGTTGATGCCAGTGCTGATGCCATCAATGCTTCTGCGGAGGCCTTGAATTGACTTCTTGTGACGGGACGCGTGGTCGATGGTGGTGGCCCTTGAGTTGACTTCTTGGCTGCGGCTTGCCTGCGGGCAGTGTCATCCTCGCGGCAGAAACGTCGGCTGTGCTCAAGAATTCGTCTCGACGCCGGTGGCTCGCGCGTGCTATGATCACGACTGTGTGCGAGAATGATCTTATCCCCCTCGTGAGGAGGATATGATCTCGAACCTGTACGTGCAGGGAGACTTCGACGAGTATGGTCATCGGGCAGATGGCAATGCACATATGTGACATCATCAGTGTGGCCATGATCACCACCGCTGTCGCCTCCACCCGTTCCACTGATATCCTTGGGACGGCCATGGAGAAGTCCATCTCGATCCGTTCCAATGTTCTGTGCTCGGAGAAGTCCATCTCCAGTATGAAGTTCCTCAATGTATTCTGCATTTTCTGGCAGTCCAAAAATATCAATTCCGTCTGTGGTGCATGAAACGTATGCATTCCGCTCTTCATCAAAGATGGCTTCCGATTGTGCTCGAATAACTAGAAAATTTGCGTCCCAAATCCTCCATAATGTCGTTGAACCGTGGGTGTAGCCTACCATCATACAGGGCTTAGATCGGGGACCGAATTTACTTCGGCGCTGGGCTTCGGGGATGAGCTTGCTCACATAGCAGCCGAATCATCGCGGATGGTGAACTGGAGCCTTGTATGATATCTTGTTGCCAGCGGGCTTGCCAAAGGCACGGAGCATCTCGTATGGAGTTTCGTACGGTGCTTTGTAGCAATCTCGGTCATCTCGCTTTGTCAAGCCTTCGTTCGGGGATCGCTGCTGGAGGTAGACCGCGGTGTTGACGGCTTCTCCCCATAACTGGACAGGTGCCTGGGAGTCAAACATCATAGCTCAAGCTTTCTCGGTGATGGTACGGATCATTCTCTCAGCGACTCCATTCTTGTGGTGAGAGTAAGGCGGGCACAGTTCATATGTTGTACCGCTGGCAGTGACCACCGAGCGGGAGGTCTTGTTGTCGTACTCCCCTCGGCCATTCTCGCACCGAAACCGTCTGATCTGATAACCCAAAGTAGTGACTCGGGCCTGAAAGGCCTTGTAGGCGGTGGTGCAAGTTTCCGACTTCGTATCTGGGAGCATCCATATGGATGTGAAGCGGGTATAGTTGTCAACGAATAGTATGAAATGTTTGTTCCCGCCAAAGGTGGCAGTAGAGAATGGACCACATACATCTGAGTGTGCTAGCTCAAAGGGCTTCGTAGTGCGCTTGACCTTGACTCGAATGAACTTTTGCTTGTGTTTGGCTTGGATGCACACGGTGCACATCGAGTCGTCGTTTATGTATTTCGGGATGAGAGATCGCACGGAGGCAGGCTGTATGTGAGCAAAGCGCCGATGCCATAGTCTTGACTGTGGGATGGTGAGAGTTTTTCGAGTGGACTTTGACTTCGTGGCGGCGATTGCGCCTGTTGAGGTGGCGGTAGGTGCACTCAGAGGTGCATTCAGAGATAGACTCGTGGGATCGGTGGTCAGTGTGCTTTGTGAGCTCTTCCTTCGAGTGGACTTGGAGATTGTAGGTGTGGCGAGTGTGCTCGAGGATTGACTCGGAAGTGTGCTTGAATCTGTGATCTGCGGTGTACTTGGATCTGTGATCGGAGGTGTGCTTCGAAGTCCATCCGAGGTTGATGCTGTGTGTGCGCTTGCGACGTTGGGAGATATGAAGTAGATATCATTGACACAATGAGCAGTGATTGTAATCGGTGATTGTGGCGATGATATGGAGCATTTGCCGTCCCCAAACGTGGTTGTAGATCCAGCGGAGTCCAGTTGATTGATGGAGAAGAGTGAAAGACGGAATGTAGGTGTATAAAGAGCATCGATCTCGTAGCCCTGAGTAGCGTCAACAAGTCCATGATGAGTTACACTTACCATGTTATCATCACCAAGTTCAATGAGCATAGGTCGGCGTAGTTTCTTGAATGACTTGAATAAGCTGCGGTTGTTGCACATATGGTGAGAGGCCCCAGAGTCGATGACCCAAGTTGTATGGGCGGTGGCGGTGAGAGCATGACCGGATAGTCAAAGGAGATCTCGATCTCAAGTGGTGGCGATTGAAGCTGTGCCTTTGCGAACTCTGTTTAGTGTTTCCTTCGCTCGTTTGTAGTGAATACAATCGGGTCTGATATGGCCTGGGATCCCGCAATGGTAGCACGCTTTCTCGTCACTTCCTCCAGCATTATTTCCTCCAGAGGTGTCATTTCCACCGGAATTGCCGTTTCTGCCAGAGTTGTCATTTCCGGCAGAATTGCCATTTCCGGCAGAATTGCCGTTTCCGCTGTGAGCGCGTTTCCGCTTGCCGCATGCTTCAGTGGTGTGATTGGCCATCTTGCAGTAGGTGCATCGGTACGTCTTTTGTCGTCCAAATCTCCCACTTCCACCAGGCCCACGCCCACGCCCACAACCATGATAACCTCCGCATTGACAGTGAAGGGCGGCACCAGTCGAGGAGTCCGCAATTTCGGTCACGAAGGCCGCCTTCTCTTCGTCCAATCGAATGGCATCCATGATGTGTTGTGAGGTGGGAGGCGGGGCTTGTCGTTCGAAGATGTTGATAGTTGTGGCAAATTCCTTCGGTATGTGTGTAAAGAGATGAATGACAAAGCTGTCTTCAGAGATCTCTTCGGCAGAGCCGCTCAACTGATTGCGGTAGTCGATCAGGCGAGTGAAGTAGGTAGTCATCTTCTCGTCTTTTGCTGGGTGGCAGGCATGGAATTTGTGTAGGATCTCCGTTTGGCCGAGTTTGGAGAGCGTGTTATCGAATCGATCGTGGAGGATATCCCACATCTCTGCAGGATCGATGGTGTGTTTTATATGTGGGAGGATCTGGTCGGAGCATCCCTTATAGATGATCGATTGGGCGTTGTTTTGTCGTTTTCACCAGGTTCGTAGTTCGGTACGGCCCTCCCGGGTATTGCCTTCTGGCTCAGGCTCTTCTCTAGTCATGATCTCGCAAGCGTCTGCTCCCATGATTACTCGCCACACTTTCTCTTTCCACATGGGGTAGTTGTTTTCGGTCAACTTAGGGATGTTGCCGTAAGCGCTCTTGAAAGTTTCGGTAGTCATTGTGCAGGAGGGTGGAGATTTTGAGGCTTCGAAGGTCTTGTAGGAGGACGGAGTTTTCGGGGGTCTTGGTGTGAGCAGGAGGACGGAGGTCTTGGTGAGAGCGGGAGGACGGAGGTTTCGGGGGTCTTGGTGAGAGTGGGAGGACGAAGGTTTCGGGGGTCTTGGTGAGGGTGGGAGGACGGTGTATTCGAGGTTTTCGGAGGTCTTTGGTGATCGACGAGGTTTTTGGAAGGTTGTGGAAGTGAGAGAAAGAAGGAAAAAAAATAGGTGATTTCAGTCAGTAGCGACCGCCGGGCTCATAACCTGTTGAAGTGAATGAGTGAGTTGATTGTAGGTACAAGAGAGACAGACAAAGGTGCGTCTTATATATGATGAGCATGAGGGCGAGCATCGTGTGAAGTCTAAAAGGGCAGTCATGGCGTGAAGTCTAATGAGACAGTCACGATCATGAACCTTAGGGCTTCCTGCAACAATATGGGCAGATATAGCACTTCATCGTCCGCCAAAACTCCAAACACAACAACACCCACGCTCCCTTTTGCAACTGATTCTTCAGTGCTCCCGCCTTATCGACCAACCAGTATTAGACAGATATTTCAACCCAAACGCGTATCAAGTCATGACTCTTATACTGCGGAAGAAGTAGGAAATAAGGATCCATACTGTAACAGTATGGATGCGCTGAAGTTACGTCGTCAATTGCGTCATCAATCCCACCTAACTAAACTAAAGGCAAAACCTCCTTCAAATGAGGGCGAAGATCTGATACAAATCGGTCTACCATCGCCGCCTCATAACCAACCCGTTACTACTACAAAAAACACAACCGAAGCAGATCACGATACACATAATTCCTCTCTTCGTTGGATAAAGCACGTTCCGATTAATATATATATCAACATACGCTCCACTGAAAACCGCTTCCGCTCCTGCGTATGTTCCATCATGTCATTAGTTGAGTCTCCTAGCATGCACCAGACGTTTCAAACCTCCTTCAGGCACCAACTATCGTCAACATTTTCGTATATACGAGACCTGTTGGGGGAACTTGCGTCGTACTTAGAGCATCTGGACGAAAGAGTCGGCAACGAAGGTATAAGACTTTCTTCAAATTAGTTGGACACTATTTACTGACCATAGGCAAAGCTTCTGGTTCTTTACCTAGCGTGATAAAGAAAGTTAGAAATGCTGGGGGCAATTGCAACGAACCGGAAGCAGAGGTGGATGGTGACGAGGATCAGCTCGAAAATATGGTCTCGGACTTGAGCGGTTTTGTTGATTCATTGGATGCTCTCCGGTCAGCGCTAACTATGGCTTCTAAACCATCTCTTGGTTTTCAGCAAGGCCTCCTTATGGCGTAAGTGCGCTTTATCCAGACAACAGGTCTGCAGGTGTGGTGCTAGGTTGTTTTAAGGTCATGTGATGCAATGGACTTAGATTATTGTGGACACGCTGATAACAAACTGAAGAATTCTCGTTCTACCTTAGGAATATATGTATGGACAGGTAGTGGAAAACAGATAAGGAGAGACTTCGAGATTCAGAATCGACGTTTCAGGCATAGTACATGGTGCGACATTTCTGTGTGCACAAGCGACTGGGGTGATACGGATCGGTTCTGGTCCAGTGGTGCACCTGAACAGATCCAGCTAACGGATTTGTTGGTGCCCGAGAGCGATTTATCTGCTTGCAACTCCCAAGCTATCATATGCACTCAGACCTATGCAATATATGAATAGACACTAGTTAGACACACCCCGATACGCTACGATTACCACCGATTAAGTGAAATAACCTAGCAGATACCGGATTCTATCTTCTTTATCACAATCATCGCACCGGGAATTGCTCACATTCTCTAGATACTATATGACACTTGTATGACGGCTACCGGAGTATTACCGATCCGGAAACTGTAATTTTGTGTGTTCGGAAACTATCCCTTGGATAGAGCAAGATGTCCTCGTGATACTACGTTTACTTCTGACGAGGGTGTAATATCTATTTGCTTCCGCATAATTACATGTGTACTACAGGGGTCATTTATCCGCGATTCTAAACTACGGTGATGGATAACTACTAGATTTATTGCCATAGTACTAGTGCAATCGGTCGGTCTTTCTTCAACTTTATTTATAGATTAGCTAAAGCAATTAATATGACTAGAACTAAACAAAGTTTAATCTATGAAGCTCATCATCAGCGCAGGGTATAAACAGTTGAAAAGGTCTCAGCGACCCCTGTTCACCATTGTACCCGCCCAATTCAATGTGCATCCGGGTCTAGGATAAATGCTCCTTTCTTTAGTAACCGAGGCCCGAAAAATGCCATACCAGACTGTTTGTACTGAAAAAAGTATCGCTGCAGGTCCTCCCTCCTCCAATCATTGCCAAGGCAATCACCGAACCCATACCATTCCGATTGCAACCACACTAACAAACACATCCGTTTGCACTCACACCTCGTCCCACGCTGGCATGTTTTTCCTGGTGGGAAACAGAAGTTAGCCGGAAAAAATCGCGTCGGATCGACAAACTTGGGCGAGCCCTTAGCCTCACCAGTTGGATCTGCAAGAAATATAAAACCCGCTCACAGTACTCCCGACCACATAAAGTTACAGAACATCTTTAACTCCATGGCACCCGTCGACAAACGCCTAGGAGGCGGTTTCTCTTCAACTTAATATCCTGACCTTTCTTTCCCCATCACTCACTCTTCTTCTTACGAGTGTTGCTTGCATGCAAATCTTCTTTCTGCTTTGACCATATACGATATTGAACGTATGATTGGCGATCCATGCCAACAATAAGGCTATTCTAGCCCGCAATCTCCTGGGAATTTCTCGATTGTCGACCGGCCGTTTGACCGAGTTCACCCATTGCTGCCTCATGTCGTAACGGTGAATGAAAAGGTTCAATTTTTGAAATGGGCCCAATTCTGTTGCGCAAGCAGCGAGGTTCGATATCATTTTAACAGTTTCGGCTTAAGCTAATGGCTGTATGACGGTAGAGACACGGCTTGATAAACTTAATGGGATGAATAGACTCAAAAATATCTCCTATGAATGCGGAGAAGTGTTTGTGTTGGTGAGTTCATCGGTATATCTAACGAGTGAGATCACATGCACTGTCTCACTGTGCGACATCCGGGGGTGAAAAGCTTAACCCGCATGAACCTGTATCCACCTCGCACCACGCCTTACGAGATTTTTCGGAATGGAAAAGACCGTATCTTTGAGGCTTACACAATGAACTTAGGACTTGCTTTTTCTCAACAGACTGCTCGATCGAAGTATATCATTGGGTAGCTATTCCATGGGCGTGGAAGACTGGCACAAGTTAAGTGGAAATCCCCCGTTCCTAATTTGGCTGGCTACATTTATGCTCACCAGCAGGTAGCATGCCAGCTCCAGGCATGTGAGAATGGAATTCGAATATTATACTGCAATTGGGAAGGGTGAAGAATATAGCGATGACAATGAAGATGTGTCGATTATGAACTAACCGTATTAGGCTAGAGCCGGGAGTAATTCCGGATCGTCATCCCCCAGATTTCGGGCTTCGCCTCATTTTTCTGACTCATTTTTCGATCGGATATCCTCTCAGCCGGATTGTTTTATTAGCGTCTTCGCTTAACTCGTTGATTGTAGACTGAGCATGTCCTGCATCATCTGAACCATGCTGCGCAGTGCATGTGCCCACGTGTACATCTGTTAACTAAGTTCAGGCGCACCCCAGATTGAATCATTCGTCGCCTCAAAAATATCAGGCCAGGCATCCATGCCTACCACCGAATTCTTATCCCGCCAATACAGTGGATCTATTCAGTTGCAGCGTCGATCTCTAGGTTGCTGGTGCATGTTGGCGAAGTGGCAGTAGATTGTCAGCCTTCCGGTTATCCTCCTCTTGTCACATGTCTTCTACGAACCAGAAAGCCTTGCAGTCATCCTTGCACAACTCTAGAACCTCACATTTCATCAAAATCAAGTTTAAAGTGATCATTCTGCGATGGTCTCGGCCAACCAGCTGGTTATCATGTTATAGGGATGTGTGATAGCACTCTCTCAGAGCCAGATATGGAGTTGTAGGGAGCTGTGGGGCGGTAGGACTGAATCATGTGGGCATGGAAGGAACTAGCGTCCTCCAGATTCTAGAAGATTGAGAAATTGGTGGTGCTAAAACGTACTTGAACTTAATTTTGACTATACTACTTTGGTACTTATGCCTATCCCTGAGTCTAAAAACCTGCTGAAAGGGATGCTGATGAGCTAAAGTCGCTCGAACTCACATGCTGAGATAACAATGAATGAGATGCAGATAACAAGTTGAGGAGTAAGTATGGGCTAATGAGCTGTTATTGGCACTCATGGGAGGAATGCACTTGAGCAAAACGGGGGTAGCACACCATGAGAACGGCGATAACTACGACTTTGACAGCCACCCCATGAATTTCGAAAGAGTAACAACGTGTGCAATGTGGCTGAACAAGGCCAGCCTCTCTGCCCCGTCAATGGAGGATGCACCCCACATGACCCGGTATATGCAGGCGGGCTATGAATAGGTCGACGAATTTACTCCACAGCCGTTATCCTTTCAGCAAACATTCCCAGCCTTCCGGTCTGACTCTAGGGTGGATTCCAACATTGCGGCCATTCTGCTTCCGATCTGCCAGTCAATTACCCACTAGCTCAATTGTAGGACTTCGAAAAATTGGAAATTTACCCAGGCTTCTTTTGTAGGGAAGTAGTCCAGCGCTGAGCGGCAGCTCCTAAACTCAATAGACCAAAAAACCTCACGAGGCAAACCAATGTAGTTACCAGTAGTAGCTACCTGAGAGCTTCCCAAAAATCCGACGAGTGGTTGCACTCAAAGCATTCCTCTCAAAAATTTATCATCTGCGGCAGTGCCATTATTACGGTATCATAACTCACCAAACCCACTCTCTATGAGAATGATTCTAGCAAGGTTGAAGATGATAAGGTAGAGCTTGTATCTCGCACAGATGAAGGCTAGGACCCCACGATAGCCGATGAAAGACCTCACCTGATATTGTTCTACCCAATATTGTCAAGCAAGGCAATTTACTTACGATAAGAAGATGATATCACTCCGTGTGAGCTATTTTATTGCCTTTCTGCGGGTGCTAGTCATAACGTAATGAACTTAAGAATGAGACTATGGGTCACGCGAAGAAAGTAGCAATTCAGATTAAAATAGCTAAGGGACGTTCCATTTACTTGATCTTGTTGTTCGAGAATAACTGTGGCAAGCTGACGACTGTAGGCTTGTACACACATCAGAAATGTTCGAATTTGGGCATACGATTGTGTGTGTGATTCTGTAGTTTGGGGTGGCAGGGGTACGGCAGATGAGCTCATTGGACGCCTGGTGGTGCGGCAGGTGGAGCATTGGCGTGCTCGCGGGGGTGGAGCAATAGCTAGTTGAGAAAGGGCCAGAACGTGCTGAGATTAAGAGCGGAATTTAGCGGGGGTCTCCTTGAACTTGGTGGTGATCGAGATCTAAAGCTGTCAGTTTCCTGTCTCAGTTTTCGCTACGTAACATGTCTAGATATTACTTCTCACAATCAGGGAAGGGTGGCTACTATTGCTTACTATATTGAGTGTAGGCGCGTGCGCCATATACCTATACGAAGCGTGGTTAAAATTTATAGGTATTTTTTTCTAGTCGATTACATTGTCTGGATACTCAAGTTTATCTTCTATACGACTCAATATATTTAGTTATAACACCATACTACTTCGACATTGAAGATATATCGTAAGAAGTCGTTTAGCAGGCATCGCCATATTCAGTCAGAGACCATATGTGGTAAGCGACTTGGCATGTCAAGCACATTTACGGATTCATCTTGTGCGGATTGGACAACCTATCATCTGTAGAAAAGTCCAATTTATAGATGGGGGTGTTTGTGGAATCCATGAATAGAGTGAAGATTCGGTGTGGTGCAATAGTTGTCACACCATAACGAGAACCACATACCGGTATACCATTCATATATATCCGAATCATTAACTCATATAACGTAACCACAAAAGTTGCGCTACAAATTAGGTCACCACCACCACCGCGGCTACCGCTTTTTTCTTTTTTGACGTTAGATCCGTGCTAGCTGGCATGTGATAGGAGGTGGCGGACAATGGTGGGTGGCAGTGGTAATGAGAGGAGAATTATCTCGTGGATACCGCTACACTACTCCTTCGAAGGGGCGCCCATTCCGGGGATCACACCAAGCAGCACCATATCCGTAGATAGAACTTAAGGCTTAACAGCCAAGATTCAGCCGCTTTATACCATGCCACTGTCTGTACTTTTTTCAATTAACACATCAGGAATGTCAGCCGTGCTGACTAGAATATAGGCAATCGCATAACCAACCTATGCGGCATATGTGTAGTATCGAGATACTATGTGGTGGGGACACGTTTAACTTGATGACTTCGTGTTGCAACTAATAGGTTAAACGATGCCCATTGGCTGATGGGCGAGTGATCTTTTGTAAATTCATCCCTACCTGACAACTAGTTGCATACACAACTCAACCGCAGGCGTATAGAAAGCCTATCTTCGTTTCAATTACTTGTTTATCGCAGAATATCCCACCGGTTCTATTGATGGGGCATGCCCGCAAGGCGGACCCCGGGCCAGGCCGGCTGTAAGATACAGTGGGGCTGATAAAATTATTATCGGTGGGTTACACACCAAGCAACCTCACCCCACCATAAAAATAGCCGCAACATCTCCCATTTCAGCATCTAGCATAGCAATTCAAATCCATCTACATCCTCACAATCTGCTCATACAGCTCTTTTACGGTGCACAACGATGCCTGCTGACGCAACCCTTGGAACCGTCTACGCTGCAGCCATTCAGCGCTATGAGCAACTCTATAAGAAAGGAAAAATCAAAGAGCACCAGTTTGCGCTGATCAAGAAACAGACTGGACTTAGCGACGTCATCTTTGCAGTGCGAAACGCGAGAGCACGGAACGAACGAGAGAGGACGCTGAGAGACCGGCTTTTTCACGCGATTAACCCTCTAGTTATAACCAGGCTAGAAAGATTTTCTGCGGTGGTGCATACAGCAGTTCAATCCAGTGAGTAGCTTTAGATTCCGTTGCAGTTGTGTACTTGAGGTTGTACTAGATGCCAATAAGGCTAACGATAGTTTTTAGACCCATCTTTGGCTAGTCTTCTATGGAGCTCCGTCAAATTTGTTCTCATTGTATTTCCCCGAACTATCGTGACTAGAAGTGTTAGTATTAATTTACTTGCGGATATTACGAGACGTCCATGATGCGTATGTGAAGGCTGGCCGGTTATTGGAGCTCATTATACGGAGCCTTGAAAGATATGAGAAATATGTGCAGCTTCTTGGGGTGACCGAACTGTTACAGGAGAGGCTTGTGAGGTTTGTATACATCAAGAACCACACGAATTTCGACTAATTGGGACTTGAGTTTCTACGAGGATGTGATAGAGTTCGGTTTGGAGGTCACTACCTTTTATGGACGGTCTAGAATTGGTATGCGCCAAAGAAGTAACTGAGAGTGTCGGATAACCACTGATGTACTGAGTTCGTAGGCTCCATCACGGCATCTCTCATCAACACACTGCAACAGCCTTTCGATGACATCGAGGAGAAAATTCGTGAACACACCGTTCAGATTGACCTTGCTGCTCAGGCGGACCAGATGAGGATGGTGGCTGATGGTGTGTATTTATTTTTCTTGCTATCCAATCATGGCACCGCTAACTCTGTGATTAATAGGTTTCGCACGAATAGGTCAGTCACACCTAATCCATGTTACCATCATGGGATGAACGACTAATGCATTCGGTATTTAGAGAGGATTCAGAGTGACTTGGAGGAAAAGTTCCCTCATGGGATTTATAAAGTACCTGACCAACTAACTAGGAACTTTACTGGAAGGTAAGATCCTCAATGTAACTTTCTGTGAGGTAATCTAAAGCGGAGACAAGGACGCACCAGCTTAACGACCTACAAACGATGATCTCGGGGTCGCCATCTAGGTCGAAAAGAATTGCGGTGTATGGAATGCCTGGTGCTGGGAAAACTCAACTCATGTTGAAAGCCGCCAACGATTTCCATGAAGTTAACCCAATCTGCAATATATTCTATATCGATGCCTCGAAAACAGAGAATTTGGTCCAAGGATACCAGGTCATACACGCTCTTCTAAAACTTCGTCACGAATCCCGCCAGGCGGTAATGATTGAAATGGTCAAAGACTGGCTCACAAGATGTTACCCTGGTGGTTGGCTGCTTTTGGTCGATAATGTGGTATCTTTAAGGATTGTACAACAACACCTTCCTGCTGGCGATAGCGGAATTATCCTATTCACTATGCGCGATGAACTAGCAGCCAAATCGCTCGAAACAGCTGGGACACTTGAGCTGACGTGCATGGACACCAATGATGCCGTCGACTTGATCCTGAAGACTGCCAACATTGAGAAATCAACTGCCAGTGACGACCAACTTAAACAGGCCGCGGAGCTTGGACACGAGGTCGGTGGCCTACCTTTGGCCCTCGACCAAAGCGCAACATGTATTTACCAGAGGCAGTGGTCGTTGTCCGAGTACCTGGATATTTTGCGATACGAGAAGACCACAACTTTGAGAGCAACTCCAATTGCCGATAGCCCAAGCGTCTACGACGTTTTCGCTCTCGCATTGATGAATCTGGATCCTTGTGCGGCGGTTCTGCTCAAACTATTGGTCCATCTGGATTGGCATAACATCCCCACAGCATTGCTCAAGGTTGGGGCGCAAAATATTAAATGCTTACGGCCGCCACTGAATGTGATGGCAAGTTCCCACAAATCGTCAAGAAGGGGCTGTGTTTACGCAATAATGGCAGCGACAAGAATGCTTTGCCATCTATACAATTCAAACGGATCCTATTCAGACACTACCGAGCCACCACAGCATTCCAGTGGCGCATATACCTCTGAGTCCTGTGCACCCCTCCAGCAGCTGTTCTCCTGTTCAGAAGAAATAGAAAATGCGATTTCGAACCTCCGTGCTGCAGCTCTTATAGGCAAACCAGACGGCAATATTTGTATACATGACCTTGTTTATGAGATGGCCCTCGACCGAATTGAAGAATCAGAACGACCACTATTTGCGAAGCTCGCTGTTTTGCTCTGTGACCGCTACTTTCCCGCCACTGAAAGAATAACTGATCCTGAGTCGTGGAAAGAGTGCGCGGAGGTCTCTACGCACGCATTGGTTTCGCTCCGAAATATCAAGAATCTTCGGGTTTCTCTAGGTGAAACGCACCATCTCCAGAGCCAGTTGGCATTATACTATGATGTCAGGGCAAGGCATAACGATGCTTTGGATCTTTTCCGGGATTCCTTAGATGGCTTCAAGTTAATATACGGTCCGGAACACCAATCCACACTAAACACAATGCGTAGCATTGGCGATGTTTTTTTCCATCAGGCCTGTCACGATGAAATGCTGGAGTGGTATGGTCAGGGCCCAGACTCAGAAATGGGAGTACATGGTAATGCGAATCGGCAGAGGCGGCAAGCCATTGATATGGCTGCTGTATCCCGCTCACAAAAGCAACATAAGGAAGCACTGCTACACATCAATGACGATCCACCGAGGTCAAGAACTGCCGACTCGGAGAGCGTTAGCAGCTCACAAACGCGGTTCGCACATGCATTGCAGTGGTATTCGCAAGCGTTACGGGTATCCGAAAAGGTGCACGGCGAAAACGACCCTTTTACCATGAGATGTCTCCGGAATACTGTCACTATACTTCTTCGCCAAAAGCAGTACAAGCAAGCGGAAAGATTGTTGAAGCCTACATTAGACAGAGCACGCTTAAATGTCCATCCATCAACGGCGTCCACCTTCGGCACTATGTTCTACCTGCAGGATAGATATGACGAAGCATTGGAGTGGCACACGTATGCACTAGAGGGATATAAAACGTCATGTGGTTCCAGCCACCCACAAGCACTAGTTTCATTTTATAACGTGGCATCTGCGCATCTCGGGAAGGAGAACTACAAGGAAGCACGGGAGAAGTTCGAGATTGCAGTGGTTGGGCAAAGAAAGGTGTTAGGTCTCGAGCACCCAGATACAGTCAAGACGGAAAAAACCATCACCTACACCGAAGAAATCATGGCAGCGCACGATTCGAAAGAATAGCCGAGAAAAAAATAACATTTGCTTCATGAGGTATTCGTTCTTCTTTGATAATCCCACAGCAGATCAATCACTAATATACATCACTTTAAGATTAAGTTTACAAGTAAAAACGCAGTTTACCACGTAACCTTATACCGAGAGCAGACATCGATCAACAAAACCATAGATTTCGCGAGCCTCTCAAATTCGAACGCTTCCTACAGCACGATTACGGTTTACCGATATTGGAGACTTGTTGCGCAGGAGATTCAGCACTAGAGCGTTTACGCTCGGTAAACGCAAGGAATTTATACCGCAAAGATTTACCCTCATTAGAGCGTTTCATGCCCGCGTGCATGATCACCAATTCCGTTCCACATAAAACCCTCATCTGTATTACGCTTTTAGCCTGCAAAAAACTTGCACAACGATGCGGTGCAGCTTAACTAGGGGATTATATAATTTCTTCGGTTCAATGTTACAGTGAATTCTCTCAATGAGCCGGGATGTGGCAGGAAATTATTTTCTTAATTATATGGTACGAGATGCCAGTTGAAGAAAGTAGGGAACGGGTTGGAGATTTCGTTTCGGATTCAGCGTGGGAAATGGGAGATTGTCGGTGTTCAATAATCTCTTTTATCTCATATCCTACTCATTACAAGCTATGAATTTAACATCTTGCACTTGTCAGTATCTTAGGCGCTTTGTCGGTGTTACGCTGAGAATAAGTCATGGCCATTGTTAGTATGTATAAGTAAGAATTTTACTATTGGAAGGCAAAACCTTTTAAGAACGTTTCGGGAGTGCATCACAGTGGATCACTTGTCCGCGTATTTCGAGTTATATTGTATTCTGGTATATGGAAGCGAAGGGTAACATAGGCTTTCTTGTAAGTCTTGAGTCGCTTTCTTATTTCTCTATTCTCTAAATTATCATTTTGCACATGCAATCAGTTCCCTGGATACTCTGCAGATGTTAATGCGATAGGGGTATTCCTCTTATTTCAGTAAATACGGTATTAGTAAATCAATAGAAAGTGTTCCAAATTAATGACTCTAAGCTACTTGAGGTTTGGCTTTGCTATGATAGGGAATAATTTTCTTGCGCAAGTTATCCCTTTGCCGGTAACCGGGTTTGGGCCCACAGATGGGCCAGCTTTTACAATACACATCACACAACCACAATCCAGCCAAATGCCCCCAGAATAAATAGAAATACTCTACATATGGTGAAATTCATGAAAACAATTTTGTTTGGGTGTGAAACATAAAGCCTCATTACAGTCCTCACACTTTATGCTGGTTTTCATGCCTTCTCCACTACCACCCTGAC
>Ga0307512_10001396_pt1 | contig 34295 bp, 24 predicted proteins | sample 14_EM_MG_FD_200267 | JGI IMG/M metagenome (GOLD analysis project Ga0307512, IMG submission 200267) | Populus trichocarpa ectomycorrhiza microbial communities from riparian zone in the Pacific Northwest, United States - 14_EM | ecosystem: Host-associated > Plants > Roots > Unclassified | place... | reverse complement strand
CCTTAAAGTGATGGTTCGCTTAAAAAATCGTCGATTTTTGATGGGGTAAGGCCGTTGCCACGCAGACCTATAATACCCGCCGGGTCCAAAACTGGAACCGTTGCTAACACTATCAGCCACTCAGCCACTCAGCCACAGAATTCTGACCAATAAGAATTGAAAAATGTTAGGGGTCGTCCCCTAGCAGCGATAATGATACTTGAATTATGATACAAGATGCATACATATCTAGGATATGCATAACACCTATGCATGTGAATGTTCAAGTGGTCAGCAACATGCTCCACGGCGGAGTACATGTTGGTCGCGCAAAGTGAGGGTACTTCGTTCACACCTAGATACTATGCGGGACATGTGTGGTAATCACACACGGCAGTTGATAGTCATTGCGATTAAGAGAGCTCTTCTCCCCACCCAAAAGCAGGGATGGGATTTGGGGAAGCACGTTCCGGTCTGGAGACAAGTCTCGACCTTAGCATGACGTAACTGAGAGATTAATGACGTAGGCAATGTGCCTAGAGCAAGCACCACTAAGTTGACTCTGGTGGTCTGGATCGCAATGTAACCTTGTATTAGGATACGAGCTTACGCGTCTTTAATTTACGTTGGCATAGCATCGGTTGGTCGCCGACTAAGTCTATGACGCAATTAATAACTCATGTGCATGAGGGATTACGAGGCGCAAGCATTATCGCTCGGGCAATAGATGTTCCAACTACCGACTCGTACGATACAAGGATGTCTGAGTTGATATCGCGCAATGGATGGCCTGATCGTTATCAGGAGCGTAATGCTTTCAAACCACATTGCATGAGCGCAATTACCTGAGGGTGTTGTGGCGAGTTATTTCCGGGCGCTAAGAGGGCAAGGCCGAGATAACGCTATCAGCGCTATGAGGGAACGCAGGCTATAAAGAGCCGGCGTTGGTCGAAGGAATTGGAGGACATCAGCGAGCAAGTTAGCTTTCAGAACACCGAAGACGATCCTAAAATATTAAGAATTCTATCTATTTATCTACTTATAAATAAGTCGCTACCATTTCTACCTTAACCCATCAACGAGACTTTGTCGTATATGCCTGGACACAGATACACACACTCCGAATACGCTCTCCAACAGATAGTAGAGTTATTCGGCAATCTTCTGTTCAGCTTACACGAGCACGGGTTAATCCACACCTACCGAGTGGTTTTTCGTTTCGCACAACTCGAGAATATCCACTATCTGGTGTTACGATATTTGAACACCGGTTTGTTACCATTCGAGGAGTTTTCCGAGGACCTGTTGTTCGACGAGGAAGCTTAGTCTTTCTTTACAGAGGAGAAGGGTTGTGGTATAGGTTTCGATCGGGAGTTCTCGTTGAACAGGAACGAAAAGTTGAGTCTTAGGATAAGACGAGGAGAGAAAGAGATATTTGGATAGGCGGCTGTACTTAGTTCAATAAATGTTGTATTGATTATTGGGACTAAGAACCCCCGTAACAAAAAAGACACATTCCGTGTGCTTATATGAATAATGTCAACCTGGCGTTCACTGTATTCAACCCATAGCTACACCCCTCCCTTCCACCTGCACTCACGCGCTGGTTATTTCACTAAGTGTAGACACCATACTCTATTTTTTACCCTCCAGCCAGGGTTGTCTGTCAGGCTGGATCTCGAGTATGTACTCTCCAAAACTCCACGATCTTTTGTCTCTCCTTCAACCTAATTACCGAGCACTCACCAGCTCCGACAACCCAATTTCTGTCCGACACTACTGTAAAGGTACAGGGTAAGGTGTATACATACCACAGAAACTCTGGGTTCATAAGGGAGGGCCCAGGAACAGGTATATATGCTCCGTCCGGTTGACGAACCCACTAGTTCGTGAATCGTTAAAGTCTGGTTTGTAATGTTTTTGCCTGGTTCGCAGGCTGGCTATTCTTGGCGAACTCAATACATGTTTCTAATAGAATGCTTCTCTGTTAAGTTCCATTTGTGGATCCACCCCATCCGCTGTTGAGGCTTAATATCTCTAAATATACTCTCGTTCCCTCACCCATCACCGATACCTTTACATTTTGAACTCACTTCTTACATTCTCCAACTCGCGGCCTTGAAACTTATTTGTTGGTGTAAACTTCTATGACATGAGTCAGGACAGAGTGCACAAGCAGTCAAATTGCAATAGTCTTGGACCAAACTGTAAACTCTTTTTCATCAGTTTGTATTACATCTGTAAGGGAATTGTAGTTTCAGCTTCGATTGGATGCCTTGAGTTTACATATCAGCCATCCAGTTAGCAAACTGACCACAAGTTCGCAAACGGGCCCAACCGGCGTGGATCGTCAACTGGATAGAACAAATGATCAGAAAGTCTTTCTACATCCGTCTTTGGCTATGTAGATGCGAATATGCACATCTAGGATACTTATTAGTATGTTGCTTCCGACGATATTACTTATAGTATGATTGCTACAGAGGCAAGCTGCAATGAATCCCACTCCTAATTTGCAGTCACCCGTGGAGTCCGGGACTAGTTGTGTTTGTTGACTAAAGGTTTTAGCCCGAACGCTACTAGAACAAAGGCGAGCACTAACTTTGCGGGCTTAGTACAGAGCCTATCTCCCCGCCAGCCTCGGGCTTGGTGAGGTGTCTATCTCCCCGTGAGCCTCGGGCCGGAGTAGTGCCTTTCTCATGATGCTTCGCTCTTAGTGCTTGAGATGATCTCTTTCTTTATATATGTCTATCTTCTTCTCTCTCTGTACGATAGACAATTGAGCTTCCCCGCCCAGTGGATGGATTTATTTATTAAGGAGGTAAATTGCAAACAAGGCATGGCGCCAGGTTCGGAACCCGTAGCGCTCTGTATTGCCTAGGAACGGTGCATGGCCAGAAGTTTCTCTAAAAGCACCTAACAGCTCTAATGATCAATTTTATACATTGTCTAATAGTTATACACTTGGTTTGTCTGCTCGAAGCATTCTCATTGGTTGATAGTGGTACGTACCATCTTACTGTGGCAAATTACAGAATGCTCATTGGTTGGCAGATGGTCTTTTTCGGTCATGATTAGTGAACCGTGGCGCTTTGCTTGAGTGTGGCTCTCACAACTGCTATTGGTCAGCAATCCGAGCTGGCTAGACGCAATCTGGGTGGGCTGGCTCTCAACTTGCTGGAAACAATCTAGACGTGTTGGGTGGATGCGATCTGGACGGGCTGGCTCCCGGCTGGCTAGATATGATCTGGACGGGCTGGCCCTCTGGTCATTGGATGCGATCTGGACAGGCTGGCTCTCGAATGTCTGGAGCCGACCAAGACGGGCCTGCTCTCTACTGGCTGGATACAATTTGGACGGGTTCGGCTGGCTGGATGTGATCTGGACGGGCTGGCTCTCGAATTTCTGGAGACGATCGAGACGGGTGGACGTGCTCTGGATAGGCTGGCTATCTGCAGACTAGAGACAATTGAGATGGGCTGACTTTCGGCTCGCTGGATACAATTTGGACGGGCTGATGTTGGTCAACTGAATATGATATTGACGGGCTGATTTTTGGCCGGCTGGAGACGATCTAGACAATCCTGACATACTCACTCTGAGATGGTTCTTTGCTAGCTGGATGCGATCTGCACAGGCTGGCTCTCAGCTGGCTGGACGCAATCTGGACGGGCTAGCTCTTGGCTGGCTGTACGGGCTGGCTCTCGGCTGGCTGGACGTAATCTGGACGGGTTAACTCTGCGCTGGCTGGATGCACTCTTGATGGGCTGGCTCTCGGCTGGCTGGACGTAATGTGAACCGGCTGAGAGCTGGCTGGATATCATGGGTTTTGGGGTTTAGGATTCTTTTTTACCGAAGGGGGCGGCGAAGCCGCCACCATACCTAGTATATGTTATAGTTACTGAGCTCTAAGGTTCGGACGTACCCATCACAGATGTCGATAATCAAGGAACAGAAACGTACAGAGAACTTCTTCCACTACACTTACTTCGTGCTATATACCCTGGATAGCAATTGTGCCGTGGGATAGGCCCAGAAACAAGAGGAATCTCTTAACAACCACAATCCGAACCGAAGGAGATGGCATAGTGCATTGAACCCTCCCTCCCTTCCTCAATAATGACGCTTAGCCTGAGAATAACAGTCCAGAGAAAGAAATGTTCGATTGATCGTTGCCATTCTCTCACCCAGATGCTAGAACCAGTGAAGCACAAGGATGGAGAACCCTCAGAAAGTACAGACAATAATGGTAAAGCAAATACAGAACTCGAACCACGCCAAGAAATCACGATGACAAAAAACAGAATATATGTACAGTAAACATAAACATAGTAGTGTCAGGCCATACCTGGACATCTACCTGCTCGAGCCCAGCTGCTGTTGGGCAATTAGTGCGAAGTAGGTAGAGATTCTGATGTAGGCGCGTGAAACTTTGGGTAGCCTATGTTTTCACCCAACCGCGGCTAAGTTCGAATATTTAAGAAATCGTTCGGGTATAGACTTGACATTCCAGGTAATTCTATCTCATAATAGTAGAGTCCCAATTAAGGAACTGACATATGTATCACACTGAATCCTGTTCCTAGCCCAGATAACCACCTTTGCAAGGAAGCCGCATAAAATATCCACGCCGTATGTCAATAGATAATATAATGGCGATGGTGGGTGACGGTCCAGAACCAGAATCTTCATGAGTCTAGCCGAAAATACTCAGGAATTGCAGAACGAAGAAGGCGAGCTGTGATGGCAGTATTTATTCTAGCAACCAGACCGTGGAATTACGGCTGAGCGGCGATTTGCAGTGCTGTATGCTCGTGTTTGTCTCTTGCTTCTTTGTTGGCACCGAGGTCAACAAGCAACTGAACCGTGGTGTTGTGACCTTTATCGGCGGCGAAGTGCAGCGCCGTCCACCCCTTCTCATCTCGAACCTCTGTGTCAACTCCTAGGGTCTTAACAAGTAACTGAACCGTGGAATCATGGCCATTCTTAGCGGCAATGTGCAGCGCCGTACATCCCCCATTATCTTGGGCCTCCACATCTGCACCTGCGTTGACGAGCAACCGAACTGTAGAATCATGGTTATACTCAGCAGCGAAGTGCAGCGTCATCCACCCCTCATCATCTTGGGCCTCCATGTCTGCACCTGTGTCGATGAACAACTGGACCGTGGAATCATGGCCACTCTGAGCGGCGATGTGTAGCACCGTCCACCCCTTCATTTCTTGGGCCTCCATGTCTGCACCTGCGTTGACAAGCAACTGAACTGTAGAATCATGGTTATTCTCGGTAGCGAAGTGCAGCGCCGTCCACCCCTCATTATCTTGGGCTTCCATGTCTGCACCAGTGTCGACAAGCAACCGAACCATGGAATCATTCCCAACTCGAGTAGCGATGTGCAGCGCTGTACACTTATTTTTGTCCCTCGCCTCTTGTAAGCACCGCAGTCGACAAGCAATTGAACCGTGGAGTCGTAGCCACCCCGAGCGGCAATGTGTAGCGCCGTCCCTCCACCTATCCCGTGGCTTCTTTATTGGCATTCCAATCTATAAGCAACTGAATGATAACATCACAGTCTCTCTCTGCAGATACAATCAATGGCGTTTTATCCTGGAGACGAACATCGACTTGAGCGCCAGCCAAGAATAACCCCTCAGCTACATTTGGGCACATCATGTAGGCTGCCGTATGCAGAAGTCTATCCTTGAATAGTCCAGATTCGCTGGCCAACTCGCAATCAAATCGTGTCTCTAATTCGCTTAAGTTTGAGCAAGCCCAGTGGTCGAATAGTTTGGCAGCCGGATTACCAGATACCAGTAATTCCTCAACGAGCTGGGAAATTTGATATGAAACATCTGCAATCTGACAGGAGCAGCCTATATGGTACTTCAGATAGCGTAGAATATAGTCGATTAATGGTCTGTCGTTGAGATATCGGACGTATGCTTCGTAGTGTTTCGAAATCCAAGAGTCGATATTTGGGAACGCATCTCCCAGAGCTGTATGGCCGACACAGACTCTTAGGTATCTAATACAAGTAATAGACATTCTCAAGTGAGAGCCGTCGTGACTTATCCTTAACCGGGACGTCTCTGCAAAACACATTGACCGCAAACAAACCTCGCGAGCAGTTTTATGCATAACTTGGACAACGTCCCCATGTTCTATACTCCAATGAATCAGCTAAGAAATTTTCATAGGGCTCGCGGATGTGCAGGAATACCATCAGAATGCTTGATCTCCAATATGTTTCCCCGACAGTGCACGATTCGCTTGTCGATTCTTGGAATCATAGCTTTCAGGAATGATTCATTGGAAGGGATGAATTCGGTATCAAGATTATCCGGACTACGAATGCATGCTGAAGTTCGATAGTGGTAAGAGGGCGACAGCAAATAAAACGAATTGGAATAGTCTTATACCATGTGCGATGCTTCGGCTATTGCCTCTCTCCAATCTTTGAAGGATAAATTTGAAGATGTCTTCTAGTTCCTTGGGGAAGCTAGTCAGACGGTCAAGGAATTCTTGCGGCGAACAGCCTTCTTCTGCGTATTCGAGCAGTTCCTTCAAACAAGATGTACCCATAAAAATACTCCTTGAGCATGCTCAACAATGTAGGATCTGGCTATATCAAGAATATCGCTAGTAAAGTCGAAAACGGGATTGTCGAGAGCAGACCGGGCAAAATTCGAAATATCCTCTGCATTTTGTGCCTGCAAGCGAATGACGTTGTGACATTTATTGATTTTGTTATCGAGCTCTACAACTGGCCTGCTCGCAATGAATACTTTCACAATGCACTTTCTTTCAGTTGCTGAACAGAGATCAACTAGCCGCTGGAGGATATCGCGTCTGTCTTCGTCATTTGACTCATCCACCGCATCGAGAATTAGATAAAGCCGCTCTGAGTGTGGATGACCCCCCAAGGCTGTAAGAATTTGCTTCAGAGAGTCATAAGACCATTGTGCGCGCTCACCAGTGAGATGCTTACATTTTGCCCGGTAATTCCGATACTCTCGTTGTTAGTGAAAAAAAAGGATTTTCTCTGCTCTAGGATTCCATAAAGAACCGACTGAAGCATACTGTAGTGGCTTGTTTGAAGCCGACCTTCACGGTCACTGTAAAAGAAGTCTGCAACAATAGCTGATTTTGCATTCCGTTCGCGTTTTCCAAGGTTCTCCCTAAAGTATTTAGTGAGAGTGCTTTTTCCGCTGCCCGGCTTTCCTTGGATATATAAAAGGCGGGAACTCTCTGCCGTAGACCATGCAGTATATTGTGCATGTTTCCAGAGCCACTCGAATGTATCTTGGTGCCCTTACAAGATCTTATGATAGCGTGTATTGTTGAAGCGAAGCGAAGCAAGACATTCTACGATTGTGATTAGCTGATGAATCTGGCTATAGAGATAGGACATCATACGAAGACGGAAGTGGGGAGGGCTAGTCTATTAATGGGATCTCTAGCGCTTCCCTAGCCACACCGTCTCTGTACTACAGTTACTTAGAACAGATAAGAGTGAATCCGAACCTCCTCTTTCCTTATCATATTTGATGCTTGGTACGTTAGGGAATATTTCCTGAAACTCAGTGCATGACCGGCTAGTAAGGAAAACTGTTACAGTGCAAAATCGCTCCTGTAGGTGGGTAATAAATCTATGCACATCTCGTACGAAGTCGCCCACTAGATGATCTACCTTGTGTAATCCATCGATGATGATATGTAGAACTTGTTTTTCCCCGAGCTCAATACCGAGCAGAACATTCACTAAAGCATCCCAATGCTCACTACCCGACAGATCCAAAAGCTTTCTCAGCGTTTCTTCGACGGAGACTTCAGCTTTTAACTGCGACAATCCACTGATGGATAAGTCCTTGGAGAAAATGCCGTTGAGAAGGGTATCGGAGAACACAGTAATGGCCGACTTCTTCTTGGACAGCGGCAGGCATCCAACAATTTGATGGACAAGCGCGCACATAAAGACGGTGGCAATAGGACTTCCTCCGGTGGAGCAAAAACAAAAAAAATAATAATACAGAAGGTTGCCCTTCAGGGTTGGTGTTCTTCATGAGGTCCACTATACGTGCAGAAGCTTTATGGATGTGGCATTTAGGTGGCCCGGAGAGCCACAGCACTCGAGAGCGGCCTGTCGAGAGTCATTGCGTAAAGTTCATGTCTCGAAAAATCCAGTAAAGCTTCGGATGATCGCAATCGTCATGAATAATTTTGGGTTCATGCCTTCCATCAGTGATTGTAGACAGCACATTCAAGAACTGATCGGGATCCAAGGTTTTAATCTTTGTCCGGATTACCTTGAGCGTGGTAAAATCGTCTTGAAGAAATCAGCTTATCCCACCCATTTGCAAAGCGTTCGTAACGTACCAACCCACTGCGTCATAAATATAACCACCGTTTCGTAGGTCTTGTCCGCTTGAGTGGCGAATTTCGCCATATTCGTATGGTTTTTACCGACTGGTATCCGGTGCTCGCAACTAGATAGATACAACTGTGCAGAACTTCTTTTGACCATTTGCACCTCAGGGCCATCTCTCACAAACTTTCCTAGTTTCGTCTAAGCAAAAGTAAGCAACTGCTGGGATCCGAATCGGGGAGAGAAATGCGTTTAGAAGAACGAGTATAGTATCGGTAATTAGCGGGTACACCTAACCGAAGACCCGTACCCGGCCACTCCAGCGTTTTTCCGATGACAGATGGTTTTATTTAGCTCATAAAAGCTGATAATCTTCCCTTAAAAGCACTCCCATACACACAACAAATCCTCCTTTTGGTTTTCAAGATATTCTGAACCCTCCTTTAGTTGCTGCAGTAAGGTGCTCCGTTGCCCTCCGGAGTCATTGTCCACCACTTCTAGCTCATTCGTTCGGAGCCCGTGATGCGGCCTCCGAAAAAGAAAATCCCAAGAGTTGAATCGAGGATAGATTTGTAAAGTGGATCTCGATTTGATTCAATTAATCTCTGACAAAGATAAACTATGAGCCAAAGGGAATCCACAGAAGCATATGTTGGGAGGAGAAGAAGCGTACTTGCAGTATCAATACACCCCCAAGACTGTCCCACGGATATAATTGGCCGATTCTGATACACAGTATTCAAGAATCAGTAGACAATTGTACGTCAAACATACCACTAAACGCTAATACACACCTTATCAGAGATTCTAGCATTTTCTAATTGCTGTATGAAGTTTCTTCGGTAATCAGTCAGTCCGGCCTTGTTTTCCCAGGCCCAACAAGACGACTATTGTATCCGTAGGCTATAATCCTGATATTCCTGACATCTTTTGGCAAGAAATCCTTGAGCTACATCCGATGAGTATCGCGGTCTCTCCAAGATTCGAACGCATGTCCAGCATGACCGGTCACTGCAACCACGCTACAACAACTCTAATCTTAGTATCTGTATTTAAATTTTAGAGAATGAATGGTATAACATACTCAGCGGAAATTTCATCTTTTTATTTGGGTCTGCAGGACACTTACAGTTATTTTCGATTTAGTTCAAGCGAGTTATGGTTATCGGGGGTGTTTAATGGCGTTAAATCATAAAGTCATTGTCGATTGCTAAAAAAGCTTCCTCCCTAGAAGATGTGCTAAGGATTTGCTTATGTTGAGGACCGTTAAGGCACTGAAAGTATTTTGAAAGCGTCCTGAAGTTGACCAATGCTGTCTGAGTAGGGCCATGACAGGCTGGGTAAAGCGATAGTTCAAGATTGTGACTCTCAAGAGATGGATCGATCTCTTGAAGAGCAGTCAATAAAACATTTTCATTCCAATCCGCCGGACCCCGCCTATTCGGAAACACGTAGGCCCGGATGCAGCAAAAGTGAGACGGTCTGCAGTAGCAACCCTTTCCGTCACTCTTCTCTTGCTCTTAGCTACACTGGTCAAATCGACGGTAAACTCCTTTCTCTTCGGCGAGGGAAGAATGGGGTGTCTGTTGCTCGGGAACGGGCTTTGCAGCACTTCTTTCCTCCCCTGTGCGTCATGCTATTGAGATCTGCACCCGATACCCAAGCTATCTTCAAATCTTCGACCCCTCCAACCCCCTCTGGCACTGCCACGCTCACGCTCAGGGTCGCTGCCAACTCTGTGGCTCCTCCCGTGTCCACCATATTGACCATCGCGCTCCCTGTAGTTTCGCGGTTTTCAATAGCTTCGCTATAGTAGTCGCCGCCTCTTGAAGACCTAGGATGTTGTCAGGGAGATCGGGTACGTTCGCGGCGGCGCTCGACCCGGTCGTAGTCACCGCTCTGGGTGCTGAAATGTATGAGATAATCACGGCTGGAAGCACGTCCCCGACGAATGTCTGTAAGCCACGTAGATTTCAGCACTGATCGCGCCTATATGGTTTGAAGATCCTGCAGGACAAAAATGTATCTTACGATTCTCTTTTGTTTTAGTTTGCTTTTGGTGCGCTTTTTTGTTTTGGGGGTGGGCTCTTTCGGGAGTAGCGGGAAGAGGGAGGGACGACTTTGCCTAGGAGAGAGATTGGGAGTTTCAACGGCCTTGTGCCCTCCTGGTTGAAGACCGAGGAAGTTCCGCGGACGGGGTTAAAATGCCATGACCACCAGTGGTCGGCCAGCTTATGGTAACTTAGCTGGGCACCCCTTCGGGGTGAATGCAAAATGATTACAAACAAACAAAGATTTCAGCACTGCTCTAGATGCTCCATTTTAGCACAGAACCCACCTCCGCCTCTGTCGTGACTCATGGTATAAGGCCATTCTAACTATGTACAGGTGAGGGTATCACAAATAATCGTGTTTCGTTGAGGTTCAAGATGTAGGCAATATTGATGGAAGGGTTCGATGGAGAAGTGCAGCGATAGCCTTGCGGAGGGTAGACGGAGGATCAGTTCAAATGTGATTAGACAGCTGCCAAAAAATTGAGCCGCTGCCCGCCGCAACAGTACGATTGCCGTAGCACTACCCAGGAATAAATTATCAAAACTAACCCCGTATCCATTACCCAAAATGTAGATAAACCAGTAGTCCGTACCACTCATCACGTGATCGTATCAGGTGATATCCTGGTAATCCACAATCCCCGTGAGGATTTTTGCTGCGCACTTATGTTCGAACGGCTTTAATTCACTGGCATCACTGTATTCAATATCTAATTTTACGATAGAGATACTGGTGCAAGCCCTTTGTGTTGTAGCTCTACTAACTAGCCTGCAGTACTAGTATACATGACGTACATGCAGAGTACATAGTCCTTCTCATAGATAATTATTGGCTAGAGCATGTTGACTGTATGTGTATTTGCATACGATGCAACATTCAATGCATCGCATCACGTACAAGCACTCGACGTTATCACCATCACTTATGCTCACTCGATATAGTCCAGGAAGGAGCTGTTGCGATATAGAGGGGAGAACTGTGCACATAGACTATACGACAGAGAGAAGAGAGAAGGAGAAATATTCCACATATATACGGAGAATCTTTAGGTACTGTACCACTCACTGTGGTCCGGACACTGGTTGGTGCTGACGAATATTTTTCAACCGAACAGTCGTTGCTGACAGCTCTATAATTAACGGACATGGTAATAAAGCCCCCTTCTCACAGTCTTACAATTCTGATTCCTATCATACGTACCCAAACTCGACCAACAGCAGACCTAAACTTGAGTTTACATAGCTTTACAAAATGTCTGCCTTTTTTAGATAGTACTCTACAATGCTGACAGACTTTAACCTACAGAACACCGGCCTGATGACACTAACAAGTACATAAAAATTTCCAGACAGACACCCCGATATAACTGCTGACATCCGGACCACTGTGAGTAATACAGTATATCTAGTTCACCCTTTGCCGCCATTGCCACTCGCTACTCTCGCACTAGATATTCAACAAGAGCGGCAAACCTTATAGAAAAACCCCAGGGTTTTATGACGTCGACATGTAGTCGACACCCTGGGAGTCTTTAATGCGATCCCACTAGGTGCTGACACTTCTGTAGTGGGGACTACATGAACATCGTAAGAACATCATAAGAACATCGTGCTAGGACTATCATAAAGACTCTATCTAAAGTGACTATACCGTGGGCCTTCGTATGTGAGTTACAGATTCCCGTAGTGGCTTGCGCATGTTAGTTCTGTGTCTTATTATCGAGACTTTGCGGTACGAACATACATGTCATAAATTCACGAGGTTTGCTATCAATACCTACACCACGACCTCACTCAGTTTTTCGATTGTTTCTTTGGCTATTGCTAGTCGCTCATCTACTGTTTGTACTCTCTTCACCCTGTCTCTGTATTTGCACTATTTCCTTTGCCTTCGGATTCAGGTTTTGTTACCTAGTTATGTGCCGTTTCTCTTTACCTAAGGCTCATAAACTCCTGTTGCCCTCATTCTCCTACACTTACTATCATACGGTTTTTTGTAATTCATGCTGCAGTTCGGTAGACCTTTGTTTCATTATTCTTTCATTTCCTAGAATGCCAGTAACCAGTCTGGCTCCCTCTCACTCCAATTCCCAAACCCTATCTCTATCAAGTAATACCAAGGATTCTGCTGCGATATTGGGGTTAAAGCAGGCAGTATCGCTCTGAAGGTGCTTTTCGACTACAGGTGTTCCCGTGTATATACATTTAGCCATTTAATTGCTTGTCTGAATGCCGAACAACAAGAAGCCAACGGTGCGAGGTCCTGCTCGCAGGGACAGTATGGTGCTAACCATCCGTTTCTCAATTAGAAAGCCATTTGGTGTGTTACGGTCATCAACAGACACAGCGACGTCATCGATGGATCTGTAAGCACTTCAATATGCTAATACCAAAAGCTACCGTCATAACCGCCCTCAGATCAGGTCATAGCGGTTTATAACTCACCAACAATTGAGATCTGCATACTTAAATTGGCATATAAACCCTGGATACTGAAGTACGTCCTCCCAGCCGTTGCCGGTGCTGTTTCTCTCGCTCAAGCTCACACGTTCTTCTTTATCTCTCTTCACTCGAGTGCTCTCTCTTCGTTGCACCTGCGTCTTCTCTCCCGCTCGATTCCGTACTGGTAGTTATATAGTTCTTGTCTTTGTGTATATAGAACGATCAGTGAATAATAAAAAACAATATCGCTTCTCTACTTTTGGTTTGATATGAATCGACAAAACTCGAGTCCGGAAGGGCACGAAGCATGATCGCCAACAACCACCGTTCATTCGCATTCATTCGAGACGAGGCTGTCACATTCAAGGTGCTAAAGCGGAGAATAGGAGAGAAAGAGACTTTGTAATTGATTATCCGGGGAAAAGAAGATAACAGGGAATTACGGGCACGCTAGGGAGTATTTTGGTTATGTAGCTGACGTCACGGTAATGAAAGCTAGCGCAACCGCTGTCCTTGCACCACTTCGAGCATGTCATTTTCGAAGAACTAAGCGCTAACCTCGCCCGGTGTATCCATCCAACATGGCTTAGGTACTCTCCTACCTTTGGGGTGCACCTCTAAGTTCTGACGTCAAGTGTCCTTGTTCTCGACACCCCCAAAGTGCGCTTGTCGTCTGCGATGTCTTGCCGTCCCGCTGCGGCCTCTCGCAACTTGCACCTCTAGTCTCGATTAGACGCCTACCCAACAAAGTTGCTATGGAGTGGGAAAAGGCCGTCTGACCGAGACCCCCATCCTGTTAGCGTAAATCTTCCGGCAAGCAACACGCATGTGATAATTGGGTTAGGGTCTTTGAGAACGGTGAACGTCTTGGGAAAGAAATCCTCGCTTGGGGAGCTTGGTCATCATCATTGAAGAGCAAGATGAATATATTCTTTTTTCTTCTTGCGAGACACAATCAACGTACTATACATCACCAAATCCTGCAGCAGATGATAGGCGCAACAGGAAGCTTTGGTGACTTCTATTATTATATGTGGTCGAATTCAGGAGTCAACTCGGGGAGTCGGAAACATCCTTAGCGGGGAAGAATGGTAGCAGAAGGAGATCTCATCCACCTAGCCGGCCATCCAGAGGGGGAGGGAAAACGGGCTCTGCCATACTCTATATAGAGTGAATGCAGTATGATTAAAATAAACAAATATCATCCTTAGCTAGATACAATTTTTTCCTCAGGAGAGATCAAACAAATATGAAACAATAATAACATGCACCATTTATAAGTAACCGTACAGTCAATGAGAAACCCAAACAAAAATGAAAGAACTTGCACCATTTCTAACCTCCTGTCTAGGCGGTAAACGAGATAGAGCAATTATAGTTTATACCACTTAGAAATACGTTGTAGAAAGTACTAGAATTGATCTGTTGTATACTAACTATACGTCAGCATGTGACCAATATATACTTTTACCATCAAAAGATCTGAGAAGCCACCGAACATACGCATAGAAGCAACAATCAAGCGATAGTAGTCAAGGTGTACTGGTAGTAACCTTAAAGTCTGTGGCTCCGTGGTCACGTAGTAATTGGACTGTAGCCTTGCGATCGAACTGCGCTGCTCGGCGCAGCGGCGTATAGCCGCCACTATCCTTGGCCTCGATATCGGCGCCACGGTCGAGTAGTAGCCGGACTATAGCTTCATGCCCCTTCTCCATGGCTGCCTGATGCAACACCGTCCTGCCTTTGAACCTAGCCTCCGTATCAGCGCCGCGGTCGAGCAGCAGCCGGACCGTAACCTGCATATTCAACATTACCGCATTGTACAGTGGTGTCTGGTTGGAAACGTCCTTGGCCTCAATATCGGCACCGTGGTTGAGTAGTAGCAGGACCATGTCGGCCTGCTTGGTCGCGCAGTGCAGCGGCGTCTTACCATCGCCAGTCCTAGACCTAATTTCCGCACCGCGGTCGAGTAACAGTCGGACTATCGCCTCGTGCCCATTCTGGGCTGCCCAGTGCAGCGACGTCCAGCCATTACCATTACCGTCCTTGGCCTCAATTTTGGCGCCACGGTCAAGGAGCAGTCGGACTGTGGTCTCGTGTCCATTCTGGGCTGCACAGTGCAGCGGCGTCCGACCGTAACGGTTCTTGGCCTCAATGTCGGCGCCGTAGTCGAGCAGCAGCAGGACCATCCGGACCCGCTTGGTCGCACAGTGCAGAGGTGTCTCACCATCACCGGTCCTGGCCTTAATATCAGCGCCGCGGTCGAGCAACAGCCGAGCCGTCGCCTCGTGACCCTCCTCGGCTATCCAATGCAACATCGTTTGTCCGATTCCGTCCAATGACTCTACGTGAGCTCCGCATTTTATCGCGATGTCCACCACTTGAAATTGTCTAAGTTTAGCGGCAGTGGGTAGGATTCGATTCACAAAACTTGGTGGAGTGCAGGGCTCCTTTGGACATGTTAAATCGGTGCTGTCCTTCCCCACACCCTGAGATTGACAAATCTGATCTTGCAACAATAACGCATTCGTGTTTACCCAATATGCAAGGAGGCTCCGCATCGAATTGCATGCCACGAGCTTATTATGAACCTGAAGCTTGAGTCGATCGACCTGTTCATTCGGACGGCACTTACGCAAGTGCGCGGGTAAATAACTAACGATGTAATTAATCCACTCCCATTGGCCTATGTACCGAACAAAGTGTTCAAAGTTGTCAGTGGTCCACAACTCGAGATCCTTCGTGAGTTGGATATTTTGGGGACCTTGGCAGAATAGGTCGAGGTAACGGTAGCTCGCAATGGTAATCTCACAATGAATTATCGACTTGTCTATTCTCAACTGAGCCAGTGAGCTGGAAAGAAGAAGGAAATTCCGGACTATCTGATGCATAGGCTGAACTGGTTGGACACCAGGTATTTCATTCTCGTTCTCAGTTTCAACGAAACTTGCTATGTTGTTAGGTTCGTCAGAAAGGTCATTCAACTGATAAAATCTATTGCTACCCCCAATTCCAATAAGGTTCTGCCCGCAGTGTACGACCCGTCTCTCCATTCCACTGATACTGATTATGCAGTGTTTAAAATTGGAGCCCGTCGGGGTTTCCTGTCTATAATAGTCATAAACTGCCAGTACATGGCGGAGTTCGTTGATGGTGAGCGGTCGCATTGCAAAAAGTGTATAACTAAATATCGTTTTTGAATGTCGAATGTCCCGTTCATCCCGTCCCTGTGGAGTACCTCCGCATATTTTGTCGAGAATGCGCTGGTATATTTTTTCTAGGTCTGAGGGCAGTTTTTCGAGGGCCTGCAGGATATCTTCGCCAGAGCAACCATTTTGGGCCAGCTGAGTCAGAATTTTACCGACGTAATGCACCCAAATGAAGACACCTTCTGCACGATCTACTATTTTACCTGCAATATCGTCTGGGATTTCGGCAGACACACTAAGATCTTGGAGTAACGAAGATGTGTACCGAGTGATATCGGACCTCGTGTGTTCATGAAGATAGATTGTGTGGGCGAGCATGGTATCGGGAACTTCGTTGACAGGCCGGCTGGCAAGAAAAACTTTCACCACGCAGTTTCCGCTCTTCTTGCATAGGTTCCCGAGTGATTCAACTAGCTTTTTTCGTTCTCCGTTGCCCATATCGCTCTCATCCAACGCATCGATCAGTAAATAAATGCGCTCGTTTACCGGATGATCACCTAACGATATCAAGACGTTGACCAGCGAATCGTACGTCCAATTGCCCTTGTTATCCGCGAATTCCGAATTATAATGGTACAAGAAGTCCGCATTCTGCTCTAGAATTTGGTAGAGGAGCATTTTGAGCATCGTAATATGACTTGTTTCATAATCGCGGTCGCTGTAGAAGAAGCTAGCAACAAAAGTGGCAGTAGACCGGCGACACAAGGTGCAAGAGGGTTTGGGAAGCGATAATCTCTAGGAGCGGGAGATGTCGTAAGCATATAAGCATAGTCACGATACCAATACGGAATATTACACATACCTGATCCACGATCGGCTTCAGACCACCACCGACCAAACCTGTTGCTCTACAGAGAAAATACTTGCATAAAGTGCTTTTCCCACTACCTGGCTTCCCTTTTACAAAAAGAAGGCTAGAGTTTGGAGACTCTGACCAAGCTAGATACTCCGGATGACTCCATAACCACTCAAACGAACCTTCGTGCTCGGGTAAGATATTATGGTATCTAGATGCCTTTGTATTTAGAGAGGAAAGACAATCTATTCTTTGTCAGTTCATGTCATTCAAAGGAGGTGTAGATGAAGCCCAACCCATCAGCGTCGTTGAGTAATCAACGAACTTGAAACCCTCGGTGTCTCTAAAGAGCACATTCGATCGGCCAGTGAAGAGAGCTCCGACAGTTGCTGTTCCCATTCCGCGGACACCAACAATTTCGAGAACCTCTTCATGAAAGTCTGAGTTTTCCTGGCCCACATCGTCAAGCCCATCAATCACTATTACCATTGAATGGTTTCCATTCATCCACTCAACGAGAGTCAGACGAACTGCTTTCATCAGCAAGTGGCGGGGAGCGTTAAGAAGCTCTTTCAGGATTCCCTCGGCGTCCTCATGAAGTTTAATTCGGACACCCTCAGTCAACTTATGTTCTTCACGCAGGGTTTGAAGGAACGTATGCAGGAGTGTGGGCTTAAGGTTTCCTTCCGAAACCTTGATAATTTCGTGGAGTAGTGAATGAGCAAAGCTGACGAATTCAGACCTTTGCGCCCTAGCGCTCACACACGAATAGTAGAAGACAAAATTTCCGCTCTTTTCCAGACGATCAGCGGCAAGAAGTGCGATTTCGTCGAGGTGTAACTTATCCTTGCGTGACACGCAGAGTAACTGTGAAGACGGAGACGAGACCCAATCCTGAAATACAGAGTTCTTGAGAATCCAGAAATGATGTGGATTGTCTGGGTTGAATCCCACCCCTGTCGCAGGACGTACGACCGAGGAAAGGAGATCAAGGATGCGGCTGGAAGAAATCCGACCATCTTTCACTTGATTCAATATATCGTCCAGGGACGTAGTAGCTATTTACAGTTAGAGGGAAAGATCAGTTTTGCCAGACCTAGTGGGTAATCCCAATCGTGGGCTTACAGCCATACATAGAGTGCTGAAAAGGTACCAGAGCAGTAGGCGAAGCAGAACAATGTTACTTACAGATACATTTCAACATACAACGTACCACGGTGTTATAGCTCCGCACAATGGGTGAAGAAAATTTGACCATATTTGAATGGTCTTCGTCAATAGGGAATATATGCTCAGGGGGGATTCGTAACAGAGCTGAGAATCTTTCAACCATCAAGGCCCGGTGATCTCCCCTTTCTATCTGTCCATCATTTCCCTGCTAGAATCAGTGGGGCGAGCGGAAGATAAGAGATAAGATGTTGCATAACTTACCAAGCGTATTGTATTTGCTGTTACTGTCTCGTAGAAGCTGATAATACTTCCATCTGGAAACCCGTTCAAAATCCTCGCATCATCCCGTAGCCCCTCTAGATAATCCGATCCGGGGTTAAGTTTTCGAATAAGATCCAACAGTTCGCCTCTCCGCCGTTGCTCTTCTTGGTTATTGGTAGACTTCGTATTGATGTCGATGGCAGTCTTTTCGAGCTCCTCCGTTCTGAGTCCGTCGAGTGGGATACCGAAGAAAACCAAACCTCGAGTAGACTGCAGGATATGTTTATATCTCTTGTTCTTGTTCGACTCGATCAATACCTACAGCCTATTAGCCTCCATATGCCAAATTCGCATGATCAACATCCTACCTCTAGTATGAGAAGACCTCCGAGACTATGTCCTATAAATATAATGGGCCGTTCCTACCAAGCCATCAATTACCATTTTTATAATGGGGAATCGACTCGTACTTCAGCCAGAACTCTAAAGTTTTCCATCTCCTCCAGGAATGCCCGCCGGAGGTCCACGAGCCGATAATGTGGTGAATATGGCCTTTTCAAGCGACAATCGTATCCGTATGTAATAATCCTGGCGTCCTTCAGATCGTTCGGTAAGAAGTCTTTAAGCCACATCTTGTGTGTTTCCCTGTGGCGCCAAGACCCAAATGCATGACCTGAGGGTTATATTAATCATGCTCCTCGAAGCTATACGCGAAGGCCCAGAGACAAACCCGCGAGACCTGTCACTGCAATGACACTGTTCACCCAATGTATCAGAACAATTTCATTACTCACCGAGGAACTTGAAGAACAATAGCAAGGGAAAGCATACTCTACGGCAATTTTCCCAGGTGGGGTGTAGAGGACTGTCATTCCATGAAAATGACGGTCGATCATAAGATCAGTTGGTGTATGACGGCTCTCGTTGCAACCAATGGAGCCAAAATACTCTGTACACGCACCCTCAAAAATCAGTAGAGCCGTCTGCGTCGAGTTGGACTGACTGAGTGAGAGCCGAAAGTGTTTGTGATTGCGTAGCAGAGGGTCGACTTGATAAATAGTGTCCAGTAGCTTTGTGTCATTCCAGTCGAGAGGTACATAACCCACCCGAAAGCACAGAGCTTCGGGCGTAGAAACGGATAGGGGGGGGGCATATTCAAAAAGATGATCCCCGGATGATGTAAAACATGTTGTCTGAACGTTCAGTTCTGTAGCTAAGGTTACTGTGCCATGTGGCCAAAGTTGAAAGTTGTCAGACGTACCCCCTTGTGTTCCCACCACCCGCCCGCCTTCGCTGCCCACGCCTGCTGGCTTTGTTCGCGTGGGTGGAGATGAGCCAACAGTGTGAAGTTGTCGAGATTTGTTTTGGTCGTTCCTGGATTTGACCCTAAGCTGACGTGGCTGGGTGGAGGAAGCTTGTGCCGTGATAGAGAGTGATCTCTTCCGGGCCGTGCCGGCGCTTAGAGCTGATTCTCGGAGGATCGGCTCCGGGCTGTCGATTTCTTGGCGGCTATCCATGATGCGGGCTATATGTTTGACGATTCAGACTGTATAGTGAATTACTACGCGTGATGGCGGTCCAGTGGTAGGTTTTGTGCCCTTCGGTTAGGTAAAGAGCTTGTGGCCTGATGGATAACTTGAAGGAGGATATCGGATTCTCCGTGATCATCGACTTGGCATTTAGGGTAGGAGCGATAAGGAATCGTTTGTCTTTAGTGGCTGCGTTCGCGGTTGATTTATTCGAAGAAGCGGTCTCTTGTTTACGGTTGTTGGTCGAAGTTGTGGACCGACCCATAGCTACGGCTTTGCTGACAACAAGGTACTTAACTAACATAAGGAAAGAGGAGGCTCAGTGCACGTAATATACGATTACAGGGAGAATATTTGGGCATAATCTTATACAATTGCTGCACATAGAGAGTAGGTAGTTCTATTTACAGAGCAAAACACGAGGCACGCAACAAGCAAAAGCACTTACAAGTACCCCGCACCTTAGAATTGACGGTTGCCTAGAGTAAAGCGTTCAAGAGCGCATCCCACTGTAACACAACACCATGCCCGTTTTAGTACAAATGCAGCTACGTATCGTCGAACTGGAGTACAGTCGCGTCGCAAAAGTGATAAAACGCATGATATCTTGCCACGGGAAAACATCACAATAGATCCCAACACAGCCTGCAAAACCTACGCAATAGAAGGTAAAGACAGAAAAACCCCTATTAAATTATTCTTCGATTTCGATTACTATAGTTCTACTTCATTGTTGAGAGTTGAATACCGAGAAGTGTAGGTATATTTCGAGTGTTCTCACTTATAGTAACCACAGCTATGCTTTATGAATATTTGCTTAAATTGAGAAAGTCTATTGTCAGTGTCAGTATTTTCTTCGTCAGCCTGTTATCTGCGCTCGTATACCGCTGCTTTTTACGCCTCTGGCAAGCTTGCGAGCGACGAGAATACCTGATATCGAGAGCATCTGTTACCAGCCTTTTGGACAAGCCTTTTAACAGCAAAATAATTACAAATAATTTACTCAAAGTGTCAAGCCCCTACAAAGTGCCCACGTGTTTCCCACAGTCGAGTACTACTTATTAAGTACTTAAAACTCCAAAACACAATTACAACCTTTGAAATATCTTTCGTGAGGCCCTTGATGAATTGGGCGCTCTTCAATTAAAGAGGTGTTGTGTAGTTGTGAAATTATAGGGGAGAGAATTGCAGGGAAGTGGGGGTTGGCAAGGGGATGAACGTCCTTGTAGATCACCACTTTGTCTCATCTCCGCATACTCTATCCAGATATATAAGCATATCGTTACACTTCTTAATTCCTCGTTCAAGACACCAAAATATCGATCAACGTACAACACTACCAAATCCTTGCTTTACTTTTTGGTAACTTGGCGAGCAGAGACGAGGACTTTTCCCCTCGGCCACGCTCAGATCTAGATTTGACAAATCCGCCACCTTCAAACCAAATGAATACAATAGAAATTGTCAATGTAGAAGGAATTCGAACAGTGAGTAGAAGTATAGTTGTGAATATCAGAGTAAGTGAAGCGGAAGTCAGGAAGTCAGGAAGAAGGAAATGGGGCGGTATTGTAAGGTGCTGAGACGAAATCGCGAAAAGGATATCCTCAACCAGGTCCACAATAGCTATATCTACCCCGTACGATTGAGGAAAATTATAATATCTAGTGTGCAGCATCATGCCAGCGTGTCATTATAATTTTTGACAACCTTCATGACGATCCTTTTGTAAGTGCCTAGGTAGTGTAACTTCGGGGGCTGGTTAACGTATGCTCCTCTAAACCCAGTATTTCTTAGACAACTACCCACAGACCCAACGCCCTAAGCTTAATCATAAGCCGTTACGGCTGTATGGATGCGGTATCTTAGTCCTTTAAAATGAAACTTATCTGGAAACGATCTGGAAAAGCACGCGTTGCTAACAACGTTCACTTGTACTCCCAGGGCGAAACGGCGGCACTTACGAGAAAGCTCCTCAGGGAGGATATATGCACCACGTCGCCTCGTCTTTCCGTCATTTTCTGAATCCAGGAAATAAGTATTCTTTGAAGCGAATCGATGACAGGAAAGATGGAAACCAGCGATGCTGTCGTTCAGCTCCTTCAAATTCACGGAGCACCACCTCTTTCACATTTAATCGGCTCCTGGGGTTCTAGGACTTAGTCGTGTATGTTGTAGTTGCGTATGGGAGAACTATCGTTAAGACGACGGCAGGGAGGCTGTGGGTTACACCTAGTATATATTCGACGAAGGTATGCCATCGAGATAAGAAAACGACAGTGGAAGGGCGTGTGCATATATGTATGTAGATACCCTGACCTACTCTGTGTATGACTGTTGTTTGGATGGCCATAGCTTCTCGCACGGTATGTACACAGGAGGCCAAGATGGGGTCTCTCTCTGAATACAATGAACTGTATTCATCTAAATTGTAACAGTATCGAGTAAAAGGGATAACGGTGACAAAAGATGAGGTTTTCTGTTGTCTCCAGTATTTAATCGATGAAGGCGCCGGCAGTATGTATGTGAAATGTTCGCCAAATGCCTTGAAGTCTCTGAGCACGATGGGACCGGTCTCACTGAAGGACTGCTCCTGTAGCTAGCGGGCGGACTTGAGATTCAGAGGTCGGCTTCATCCCGAAGTAGCTAAAGATATCCAACCAGTGTTGTCCACTAGAAAGATATCCCAAGACTTCGTCCCAGGACTTGAGCTCAGGACTAACAAGTCCTTTGTACTATCGCTATCGTTATCCCAGTTCTGATCATTTGATGCCTCATCTTCACTCATTTCAGTATCATGTTGGTATCCTCGTCTTCGCTCATTTCCACCGGGGGACTAAACACGGCAATATTATTGAACATTCGCTGGAAAGCATATTCCCCGATATAGCTATGATACAAGAAGTTATTCTAACTAGTCGTTAACAAAGTTAGGTTTCAATGGAGAGGAGGTAGTCTTGGAGTGTGGTACACCAGGGTTCCGAGACTACGGAGGAGGGATACGGCGACGACAAGTGTTGGACGGATTTTGAGTCGGTTATCATATGGTCTTGGGGTTGAGCGGCGGAGCCGCTAGCACTTTATTTCTTGTGTACTTTAAAGTACTCGTACATACGTGTCATTTAGAGGATAGACAGTCATCACCGATTTGGCAGCTGCACCCATAAGTCGCCGCACACTTCCTTATGCGCCTGGATTTGGTCTAACAACAAGTAGACAGCGCGGGAGTTCGTAGGGAGATACTTCTGATACTGAGGGTAGGAAGTTGGCAGTGAAATTGTCACCGCATAGCAGCCATAGGTATACTAATGGAAACGCTTCCCTGATCCGGTCTAGGTAGATGTAGGACACTAGGTGAAGAAAGCATTAAGAGCGGGCCAAACTTTCGTTGAAACACTGCCATTTGTGTACTCGGACAATCTCATAAAGTCCAAGGACCTCGGGCAAGACTATCGCCATATGTCGAGACCACAAGCTGTTATCCTCCGAGAGCAAGATATCCTCTTAACAGCCTACAGGAGGTACCAGGCTGTCAGTCTTCTCCAAGGACGCTAAAAGACCCGTCAGTTCGTAACAATCCTATCGCGATGATTTGCAGAGTGGTATTTCTTACACTCCTCTGGCATTTATTTTTATTTGGAGTTACCATGAGGCGGTGATAAGAGAGAAGTGAGCTAAAACTATGTAGAGCGAACAAAGCTGGAGGAGGCAAATACGAGGGTAAAGCAAGTTATTCGAGCAGGTGCTTATAGTTGAAAATTTTATCGGGTGACCGCAATATTCTCACTCGCTACCCCGGATAGGTGGGGCACAATTGTTGATGTACGGGTGATTACTTGTGACCCGCCATTTGTATTCGAATCGACGACATAGCATCTTAATACCCTAAACACTCCCAAAAGCAATCATAAACCCATACATCATCAAAATAACCCAAAAAATAACCCAAGATACACCCTCCTATATACGCAAACGCCTAAACGCCTCCATCCGCATTTTCCAAACTCTCTTCATACCTCCTCCCCACCTCCAAAAACACATCCTCGAGGCTCGTTCCGGCCACACTAAACTCTGACACTCCCACCTCTCTAGCCTTCTCCAAAACCCCAAAAACCTCCCTAACCCTCCACTTCTCAACCGGAACCCGAAACTTCATCTGTCCCAACACACCCCCGCCAACTTGCACCCCAAACCTCTCCTCAACAAACACCTCAACCCTCCGCATCTCCTCCCTCGTCGTATGTGGCGCACTCCCGCAAACTAAATGGACATGATGAAACTCCCCGTATTCTCTCCTCAACTCCTCAACCGTTCCTAGCGCCAACATTTTCCCGCCCAAAATCCCGACGCGCGAAGCGAGTGCATCACTCTCTTCCATTGAGTGCGTTGTGAGTACGATCGCCCTCCCAGAGGATACAGCGCGGAGGGTACGCCACATGACCCGTTTTGCGGCCGCGTCCATCCCGGAACTTGGTTCGTCGAGCAGCATAACAGATGGATTCCCCATCAGTGCTATGCCGAGACTAAGTTTCCGTCTGTTCCCGCCGGATAGGGCCTCGACCTTCCTGTTAACAAAAGGTTGCAGGCCGACGGCACGGACGATCTCTCGGACGTTGCGAGGGACGTTGTCAACGCCCTTTACGGCAGCATAGAAGGACAGAGTTTGTGTTACAGTTAGGTTGTCAATTGCGTCGAACTGTGGACACACGCCGAGGCTAGTGCGTGCGAGGCTTCGCTGTCGGGAGATGGAGTGGCCGGAGACAAAGATGTCGCCGGTGTCTGGAGGGAGTTCGCCGAGGATCATGGTGAGGGTTGTGGTCTTTCCTGCGCCGTTGGGTCCGAGGAGGCAGAAGGTTTCGTCGCGGGAAACGGTGAAGGAGACGTTATCTACTACTTTATTACGGCCGAAGGATTTGGTGACGTTATCCACTATCAGAGATGTCGTTTCTCCATGGGTGGTGAGGACATTCGGGGTAGTTGATGCGGTCCTCGATTTTCGATACAAAAATTGCGGGAGCTGACGGCCGCTTTCCCACCAGACCAGGAAGGCATAGAAGCAGCAGCATTGGAGGACTAGGTAACACACCGGACCGCCATAGAGATCAAATGCGCCAGGCGATTTCCGTAGACCGGCAAACCCGCGAGTTGATGCTGTTGATGGGTTGCACGCAATTGAGAAAAGATTTAACGATATGAACAAGGCACGATCAAGGTTTGTGATGGGAAATACAATCCCCAGGGCATAGAAGGAGCTGTTCATGGAGTTCAAAAATTTCTCAGCCGAGCCGACAGTGAATAGAACCATCCAAACGACGACGGTAACGGTGTGCATGATGGCATTAATGCCGGCCATAGCAGGAAACGCTGCAAGAGAAGATTTTGCAAAGAGAGACACCACGAAGGATAACAAAGTCGCCGCAATACCGTAAAGGATAAAAACCAATACGAGAAATAGAGGATGATACCAGTTATTTGGATCGTTGGTCGCAAAAATGACAGCGCAGATGATACCGGCAATGATGAGGGGAGCGGACTCGTAGAGAAGATGCCCTAGCCAGAGAGGTGCTGGACGAACTCCGTTCGAATAATGGAGTGCTCGAACTCTAGAAACACGTTCCCGTGTGGGATATAGCGTGGGAAACGAGGCAGCAAGAGCCATGGCGAAGCCAAAGAAAAATATGAAAATCAGCGCCCATCCCAGTCCGGGGGGCGTGAAATCTCTTCTTGAGAACATTCGGACATTGGCGTTAATGGTGATGTTGGCGCCAGTTTCGTTGATATGAAGCTGGTTCATGAGGTTCAGTGGCATAGCAGAGTACCACAAGGGAACCTCCATATTCAGCCCGAGGATATCGTTCTTCCCTTCTGTACGGTTATAGAACAATGCCATAGGTATATTAGCGTAATCATTCTCGATTTGAGTCTTGAAAGCTTCGAGATTAGGCTCCGTCTGTCTAGGTACTGGAAATGGTATGTATTTTCCAACGGCGGTTTGCATCGCGTTGATCTTGTCCGTTCTCCAAAAATCTGTAGGAGCCAAAAGTACGCTACTGTTCAGATACAGCTGAAGAAACCGAGTTTGTGCGGGTGGGGGAGACTGCCGCTTCCTCAAGGAATTATCTTGGCGAATACATCTGTCAATGGTATAACCTCTAGTGAGGCCACGACTCGCGATGGCAACTACGACCGGAATTAGCATAGCTGCAAGGACCGGAATATAGCTCCTTCGAATGATCATCCAGCGTTTAGTATAGATAGCTCTCATCTCTCGCCAGAAGTTGGAGACAGTACTAGGAGATAGGTTCAAAGGTTCCGCGCCATTTTTAGAGTCCGAAAGAATGCTAATATCCGCCGACGATGAGCCATCAATGTTCTTATTTTCCACGGACGTCTCGCCAAGGTTTGCATTGGCGACCGTATTCAAGAAAACGCTTTCGAGTGTCGGACCTTCCACTTTATAATCTTCCACGCCGCTTTCCTCAATATTCCGTAATGTTGGTGTTACCTCAGCAGCATTTTTGACTACTAACTCGGATTTGGGAGAAGATGTAGTGATTTTGTATCCATTGCCATATCTTGTCTTGAGTGCTGCGGAGGTTCCCGTGGCCTGTACCCTTCCTTTCGAGATAATAGCTATATCTATTTCTGATGTCAGCATGCAGCACGACAATGAGAGCTTTACGAAATCATACAATCTGAAAGGACGTCGGCTTCGTCAAGGAAGTGGGTCGTGAACAAGATTGTGCGCTTGCCACGGTTCGCTAAAATTATCTCGTGGATCTTCAGCCGTGACAATGGGTCCTATTGCAAACCGCATTAGTTCTAGTATAATCATGTGTATGTGTGGAGGGTATACCAATCCGCTGGTGGCCTCATCCAGACAACAAACCGTAGACCCACCGACCAGCATTATGGCGAGTTGTAGCTTCCGCTTCATTCCGCCGCTCAACGTACTGGACCGTGCAGACCTCTTCTTCCAGAGATCACACTCCGAAATGATCTTGCCGTCATCAAAGCGCTCGTTGCCTGCACGTTTGATATTTGCCCACAATTTCACGTGTTCTTCGACGGTCAATGAATCCCAAAGCACCTGCGCTCACATGCTTATCAGTTTCCAAGGTTCCAAAGTCTCTAAGAAAAGGCCAACACGCACATTACCCTGTGGGCAAACTCCGACCCCCGAAAGCGTACTGTTTCTATCCCCATTCAAGCCGGCAATCGCAATCTCTCCACCTGATATGCCACCAATCCCAGCAATAGCTAGCAGAGTTGTTGTCTTCCCACTTCCGTTCGCTCCCAGCAAACACATAATTTGCCCCTGGTATACCTTCAAGCTCAAATCATCCACCGCCTTAACTTTTCTATACTTCCTCGAGAAGTTAGTAAGCCTAATAGCCAGCGGCGCACCACTACCAACTTCCTGTGTCGCCAACGCCAACGCCACCCTCCGACCCTTCGTCTTTACCGAGAACATCCAGCTTTCAACAAATGCCGCCAAGAGCGGGAAGATGATGATGTGAATTAGAGCAAAAGCCCAGTACACAATTCCCTTGGTTGCAGCTGGTCCTCCAACCGGCGAATCTATGGTCTGGACTGCTTGGTTTATATTCTTGAGGAGGTTGATAGTGTTACTTTCGGCCTCCCATCCGGCAAAGCTCGAGAAGAAGCTGATGTAGTTGACGGGTGGGAATACGGCGGACAGTCCAACAAAGATTGTAGGATTAGAGTCGGTCCATCCACTGTTGAAAGTAAGCACTACGGGGACCGTGGCCAGAAGCATGCTCAAAGTTACAGCAAATACTGATGCCAGCTGCGCGCGTTGAAAAAAGGCGGATAGAAACATGGCGAATGAAGCCATCGATAGCCCTCCAAGAATCTGAAATACAATGATGATGACCGGATTAGAGCTGCGGAACAGCTTCACGGCAAAGAAGATCGATCCAATCAACCATCCGGGAAGATACAAAACCGACAAACTGATGTGCCAGGAGAGATATCGTGCAATTCGGCTACAGCCATGGGCTGTCAGAAGAGACGTGATGCCAATTTCGCGCTCAGAGACAAAGAGCCCCGGAAGATGGTACAAAATCCCAATCATTCCAATAAAAAAGGCGGGGTACATATATCTTGCAACTCCACGCATGTAGGATTCGTTGATCAGGGTATCCTGTTCCTCCGGCGTAGTCCTGGTGTATCCCCATTGTTTGGGAGGGACATCTGGCAGTTGATCGGGGGCGATAGCTTTGTCTACTGCCCATTGCAACGGCAGAATGTGCGACTGTATCGGCGAATTCGAGTGCTCGATATCGATTTTGCCAGATCTCAATGACGGATTGACAAAAATTGTGTAATCAACCTGTGTCCTGTCACTCCACAGATACCAACCGTTAAATACAACCACGCCATAACAAGAGCTGGAGCCCTCCAAGTTCATCAAGCATATAGAAGTAATTTCATCCATGCTGTCGACAGTAATTGTTCCCGTCAATCCCTCATTCTGAATCACCCTGTTGATATATAAATCCGTCCTATTGCCAGCGCGCACAAACACAAGCTTCCCGCCGCTTGAATCAATAGCACTCTTCAAGTCTCTTATCGGCTGGATATCACCGAATCCGTAGCTTTGCGGGGGGAAGAAAAGGGACTTTGCGTAGGATAGGAAGACCATCACCCCCACTGGAACCAGCAGGCACCGTATCAATGTAGTGAACCATTTTCGCCGTAGGAGAAGGTACGTCTTTTTGATGAGCGTCGTTGTTTGTCGTACCACGACCCTAGTTTGCGCTGGTATGGCCATTTTATTGTCGCTGGCCAGTTGAGTACAGAGCCTACTTGCATGTCAGAACAATCTCCGTAAACCTCCAGATGACTCGCGGAGACGGGAAGCACACTTATGAACACTATAGAGTAAACGAAAAAGAGGTGGAAAACATTCTAGAATTTCAGTGAACTTGTGAAGACAGCGATAATTCTAATCAAATGGCATCGTGCCGAACTCGTATCGCGGAGGATGGTCCGGTAGCATTGTCGGCGTAGTATGATGACCGGTTTCAATAGTATACCTATCATAGGCGCCAAGTCGTGGCGGAGCTCAGAGTTGATCCGGTCAAATGCTTCTCCCCCCGCGCCAATCCACAATTGCGCATGCAACTTTGTGTGTTACTCTCAAGGCTTAGGTGCCCAGACAACTTGAGTGCGCCAAGCATGCACTCTCGTTCTTTATAATTGGGCGCTGCCTGCGCCGCTGATCAACAGCAGCTAGAATTGACAATTTTGTCCGAGTGATACCCCGTGATGATCACTAATTTAACCAATCGGACGTTTCATCAAAAGGTTCGATTCCGAATGCCAAGAATGAAGTCGTGATCCAGATTGCGCACTCCTTTTTTCGTGCGATATCTAATCATTCCTACTGCATGAAGTGTACGCGTACCCCACTGATCATGACGTTGAACAGCGCGGCAGATCGACAGTGCAGTTCTAGAGGGAGTTACGGCCGAGTTCTGATCTGCTCGCTAACTGCAACGTGACAGCGAAGACGACACCACCAAGTGACCGCCTTTTTCATTACAATAGGATTTGGGAGATTGTAGATCTCGGGGTTCACTTGAATCCCTTCTGGGTCTCAAATGGCCAGACTAGGTCATCTTCCGTACACCTACTAAATGGATAAAAACGCCTCAAAGATGACCAGAAAGTATAGAATAAGTTCCTCAAAGACTCAAACAAAATAAACAGACAGTCACACGAAAGTTTTTTGGCATGGCTGGGGATAGTTTTCGCTAGTTTTATAGCTCGGAGCAGTTATGATTCTTATAAAGCGGGGACTAGTGCTTCCCACCGAATACAAGCTTCCGCATGGACAAACGGAGCAATAAAGATATAGAGATGCCGAGAAGATGACAGATACCTAAATAGTGTAAATTGTACCATGCTCTATATAAAGTTGAATGACTTTTTATCAGTCATCCATTACGATTTCTTGGATGCTACATACCACTTTGCTAACTGATTGGAGAGACTGATGGAAGGAAGCGCAACAACTTGCCTAGATTTATCCCTCGCCTACTAATCAAATAGAGTGGCCCCGCAAAATGATCGTGGTATCGCCCGTTTACGCTAACGGAGAATTTCATACGTGGTATGGATCACTACTTGAAACAGCTCAGTTGTCTCTCCCACTATGATCCACCTACCCGCAAAGATGAAACGGTGCGAATAAGGGGATGAGGGTAGCGGAAGGGGCTCATAACTTTACTTTGTTTTTACTTTGTAATTTCATTAGAGTAGGAAGGACAACTGGGAAGATGTATGTCATAGCCGCAACCGGCCGAATTCATAATGATTACAAACAAACAAAATCCACCTACCCTCACGCAGCATTACGGGAAGATAATTACATAACGGTAACACCCATATCACTCGTTATCCTACTCCGACTAGATTTCATAACCTTCATCCCGGTGTGGGATGCTCCCAACGGGCGACATTGGCGCAACCCAAAATGTCATACATAGAGCCCTTCGCCCTGGTGCAAACTTAGCAGCTGCGCCTTTTCACATAGCAAAAAGTGCCCCGTATGTTAACTATAGCCTACTGCGGCTTAATCCAGAGGTACAATCTTGAACTCGGGGGTGTCCCCAAGAGGTCGTCTCAGTCCGATATAACCTTTGACCGGGCCTGCCATTGCTGGCCACAGACTTTTTTAACTCCTGATCTGGCCTGATGTTTATCTGGCCAGTCTACCGACAGCACAGCTGGATTACCAAACCACCATTTGCACAGCTAAATATTCTGATTTATTCAGATATATAATTCTCGCTAGATGGCTATATAAATTTAAGTAAATACAGACCATTTCTCGGCAAAGCGCCAGACATTCGCCGATATTGACCGATTTCTGAGCCATAGCGATACCGGCTATTGTGAGCCTTGATCGGGCCGACCTATTACCAGGGCAGATTGTCCAGAGGTGACCGGGCCTACATACATCTATAGATAACCGTGCGTTTATCTGACCGTCCAGGATCATTTAACGAGGGTAGCCATAAGGGTGGTTTCTGGACCAAGTGCTCCGTTTCCACTCCCACCCGCGTCTATAACGTCGCCATCTACTTCCACGTCAATATTCCCGTTCACTCATTATCTCCAAGGTTTCACCTGGGATAACTTGCATTTTAATTTCAATACATACTCGACATGGTTGGTATTTGTCTGACTATCTCGACAGTACTGGGTAGTGATTTGTGCAACATGAATGTCTTTACATTTGCAATATACGAGCCAATCTTTAGCAGTACGTCATGATCAAGGCAAGAGGGTGAAGTGCGAATAAAGCAAAATGTGAGTACATAGAAGAATTCGAGGGTGGTTACTCGAACTGATTCTAAACTCTGCAGGTGTGGAGTATGAAACAATTTACTGAACGCTCAGGGAGGAAGAAATGGGAGACGAAGACCGACATGGAAATCGTAGTGGTGCTCACGGGAAGGAGGGAGTAGAGTACACTAACGCAAACCCCAATTAATTAATCGACTATCAATCAGTTCGCGTTTAACTAACCGCGCTTGCTCGGTTAAAGTGACAACCTCTCCATGGTCAGCGGAAAGCCAGCGGCCGATCGCATGCGGTGTACGCTCGAGGATGATATATATATATTGGAATGGCAGTATGATACTTGCACATCAACGACTACAAATACCGCAAGGGTCCTATTCTTGCAGGCAAAGCTAAAAGCCACGACTCGTTCTAAAACTATTCGAACTCACCCAAAATATTCTGTAACTTCGGCGGGACAACATAAATTATCTCTTTTAAGTATTCAGTCGTCCAAACCCCTAACCTCGCATTAAGCGCACTGCATGTACTGTATGCAGAGGATCAAAAAATCGAATTCACCCCTCACCCCACTCTTCGCATGCGTCTTCAGCCTCAGCCCCCGCTGCATCACCGTCCAAATCTGCTATTCGAATTCGCTACCCCTGTTGTGCTCAGAATATCTGTGTACAATAAGACCTTACTATTGAATATATAATTTTGTCTGATTTGTTTCTGCATTATACCAAGACCTTCAACACATATTCGATCTTTCGTCTCTTGCCTCCAGCCCTCCCCCAGTATCTGTCACCATGGATCCTGTCACAGTGGTCGGCTTAGCTGCCAGCATCGTCCAACTCATCGATGTTACTACGAAGGCCACCAAATACCTCAATGGTGTGAAGGATGCTCCAAAAGATCGTGCGAAGCTTGCACGAGAAGCCACCAATATCTTGGCACTCCTCACAGATTTGAGGTACAGGGTTGAAGAAGCAAATTCGACGGACCCATGGTTCACTGGTGTTCGTTCACTCGGAGTGGCAGACGGACCAATGGACCAATTTAAGGAAGCAATGGAAGAGCTTGCTGCGAAATTGCAACCAGTGACTGGGATAAAGAAGATCGGCAAGGCGTTACACTGGACACTTGATAAGAATAAGATCAGCGACATCCTTGCCGGAATCGAGCGACTGAAGACACTAGTTATTCTTGCTCTGGACAAGGACCATTTGTGAGCTCTCAAATGATTGCCAACTCTGTCCATTGGTAAACGTTCTGATTATCTATAGTGCACTGTTACGAGCAATCAAAGGCGATACTATGGAGGTGGCGAAGGGATTCACAGACCAAAAGAGCCGAGATATCGTAACCTGGCTGTCCAGTCTGAATTTTTCTACCAAGCAGAATGATTTCTTTGGGAGACGGCAACAAGGAACTGGAGAATGGTTGTTGGAGGCAGAGACGTTCAAGAAGTGGCTGGACGGAATTGAGAGAACTTTGTGGTGTCCTGGACTCCGTATGAGCTTTCCTTCAGATTTGACACTGTTGCTCTTTCTAACTAAGTCTAAGCGGGTGCCGGAAAAACTATCCTCACGTAAGTGCATCATTATATAGAACTGCTCTATATGCAAGTATTAACTAGAGGTTCTTAGATCGATTGTTGTGGACTACCTCGAGCGAATGTTCGAAAAGGAGAATGTTGCGATCGCGTACATATACTGCAACTACAAAGAGCAAGAGGAGCAAACTACGGTCAATCTTATCGGGAGTCTATTGCAACAGCTAGTCCAGATGAGCTCTGTCGTTTCTGAGGAGATTATATCGCTTTACGAGAGCCATATCGGGAAACGAACACGGCCTACACTTAACGAGTACTCAAACTTGTTGCAGTCCGAAGTCCATGGATTTTCGAAGGTTTTCATCGTCATTGATGCCCTTGACGAATGCCGCGAAAGCAATGGCACAAGAATGAGCTTCATTACCGAGATTTTGAAGTTACAACCTAGCATACATCTATTTGTTACCTCGCGGCACATTGTCACCATCGAGAGTGAGTTCGAAAAGGCAGTGCATGTGGAAATTCGTGCAAGCGATAAGGATGTCAAAGGATATCTTAAAGGCCGGATTGAGAGGGAGCGCCGCTTGGTACACCATGTCAAAAGAGATCGAGATCTGCAAGAAACCATCATAAATACCATAGTCGAGAAGGCTAAAGGAATGTAAGTATCCGAGCTCTCATAAGCCACCAGCAAAATTCACATATTTATTTTTACTGATTCTTCCCCCAAGGTTCCTGCTGGTTCAACTTCATATGGACTCCCTCGCAACAAAGGGTACTCTGAACGCTGTGCGCAATGCTCTGAAAACTCTACCGGACGAATTGGACGATACCTATCATGAAGCGATACAGAGAATAGAGTGCCAAAATGAATATGACAGACAGCTAGCGGAACAAGTTCTAGCTTGGATCTCCTATGCTTTGAGGCCGTTGACTTCAAAAGAGCTTCAACATGCACTGGCAGTTCAACCTGGTGAACGAGAGCTTGATGAAGGCGACCTTCCAGACGAAGAACTCTTGACATCTCTGTGCGCCGGCTTAGTCGTTATCGATGGGGAGAGCACTGTAATCCGCCTAGTTCACTATACTACCCAGGAGTACTTCGAGCGCATCCGTATGAACCGGTTTCCAAATGCCCAGACAAATATCGCAATGACTTGTCTCACATACATGTCATTCGATGTATTTGCAGGAGGCTACTGCATTTCCAACGAAGCATTAGAGTCTCGCCTGCGTGAATATCCCCTTTTTGAGTACGCTGCTCAATATTGGGGTGATCATGCACGTGGAGATCCACAAAAGACAATCAAAGAAATAGCTCTAATGTTCCTCGAGCACAAGTCGAAACTGCTCTGCTCCCACCAAATCATGTGTCATCAAAAATATCGAGATTATGAATATAACCAGTCCTCTTCCGTAGGTCTGGCTGGATTGCAAGTTGCAGCGTCTATCGGTTTGGAAGAAGTAGTTCAGTTACTGGTCGAGAAAGGGGCCGACGTTAACGCCCAGGGGACATACTATGGCACCGCACTGCAGGCGGCTTCATCCAAGGGCCACGACCAGGTCGTCCAGCGGCTGCTCGAGGCAGGCGCCAATATCAATACCCAGGGGGAATATGA
>Ga0307512_10001395_pt1 | contig 34305 bp, 32 predicted proteins | sample 14_EM_MG_FD_200267 | JGI IMG/M metagenome (GOLD analysis project Ga0307512, IMG submission 200267) | Populus trichocarpa ectomycorrhiza microbial communities from riparian zone in the Pacific Northwest, United States - 14_EM | ecosystem: Host-associated > Plants > Roots > Unclassified | place... | reverse complement strand
TCACGTGATACGAACACTGCATCCTTGCAAGCCTGCCTACCCTCGCTTGCTTTCACGAGACACAGATTTGTACTCCAGTACTAGTACACTCCTCGTACGCAACGGCCATGAGTTCCACACCGTCTCCAGCCACCGTTGGTCGCGGCGGCGAAGCAGGAGGTGCAGACCCGAACGAACCCCGCCCCAAGCGGGGCTCAGTTACTTCCCTCCTCATTCTCAGTCTCTTCGTCTTTATGATGACCAACAACGGCGGCAACGATGACCTCGCTGTGCGGAACCAGTATAGGGACACACTGTCCTCGCTCGAGTGGCAATTTGGCAACTATTCGGCCTGGCTGAACGGCTCAGACACGACCAATTTCGTCATGGTACGTTCATGTCACTTTGTCTTGCGTTTCTTTCTCCACGCCAAACTCAAATATTTCTGATCAGCCCACTCGACCACCGGGAGAGAATCGCATCATATCCGACTCTGTACCCCGCAGGGGTGTACTGGATCCTCTCACTCAATCTTACTATTCCAATATAACGGGCTTTATCCGAGGCACCGCCTCATTTCGCAACCTCACTTCGGAATTAGTACCTGCTGCCGAATGGAACGAGACAGAGGTAGCGCAAAAACTCGGCCACTGGAATTGGTCCGCGACCAATAAGGTGGCCATGAATTTGCTGTCAAGGCCGGTGGAGGTGGGTGAAAAGGAAAAGGAAGAGTTCAAGGACGTGGCCATGTTGCATGTAAGTCTCTAAATTATCCTGCCACTGGGCTAGTCTAAATCAATGATATGACAGGGTCACATAGAAGTCATTGATAGCAACAATTCTCGAGAGTTGCAACTTGACTTTGCAGGCATACAATTTTTCAAGACCGGATCGGTCTATGGCTTTGCTCAGGACCCAGGGTGCTGTCCTCACCTTCACGATACTACTACGATCTAATGCTGCTGTGCAGGCTGTCCATTGATATCCGTGCTTTACCATCCCTGGTCCCCCCAGCACAACTCAATATCACTGCCCGCGCTGTTGTGCCTGTCATCGAGGACAATATTACCAAACTCAAAACCTTCTTGGCTTCGAACGACCTTTCTTCCGAGTTGAATCCCACTCTCCCGGATTCGACATGCCAATTTGCCGTGTATGCGCAGGTGCACCCGTCGAACGTTTCCGCCGCCGAGATGCGCGAGCTCGAAGATGAACTCATCCATCCCACGGGCATCACAACCGTCGGCCGGCCTCCCCTTCATCTGGACGTGGCTATCATCAGCCCGGAATGTGGTATTTTTATTGTAGGTAAAGATGCGGATGGCATGCGGTCACGCATATTCTTTAGAAAAGTTACCTCGTGTACGTCCAGACTTTGGTTTTACTCTTCGTCTGTTGACGTTCCACAGACGCTGGGTTTGCTGGGCTCGTCTACCTTGCCTTGCTCTTGCTACTTTCGCATCAGATGTCAGAAAGCAGAACCCCGGCTACTCTCTCCCGGATTTCCCGTTGGTCATTCATCGCACAAGCCTTGGCTGACGCGATAGCGTTTGCTGGGGTAGGTGTCCATGACTAGCGATATTATGCGCCCTAATTTCTGCTCGTTCTATCGCAGCATATAACCTTTGCTATCCTTGCCGATGGACGGCCCTCAATGGCATTGGTTGCGCCCGCATTTCTCGCGTGTGCGCTCTTCGCCTACGAAGTGGTGCGCTAAGCATGGACCTATTATTCTGGATGCTACTGATAGACTTGTCGGATTACAGCAATTCGTCCTTCTCATCCAACAGGTCCAAGCACCTGAGGACCTAGCCACTCTCCCGCCAATTCCCTCCCCCCAAGCTGCCCCGACTACCCAGCCACCATCTCAACCAGTGAACGTAACAAATGCGTCCCCGACGAGTATTGCCTCAAACGGGCAGGGTACAGACGCTTCTTCAGCGCCTTCGCCACCCAATACCTCTCGGCAGCAACTTCCAGGACAAGGTGTACCTTGGATCTCGGTCCTTCGATTCGTCCTCCAATTGATCTGGTATGACGAACATAACCGTATTTGTACGCCCGCCTCACTGCTTTCGCTTTCACCATTCGCTTGACGAATGAACGAATATGTAGGGTACTTCGTATTCTTTGTACTCGCCCTCGTCGTACGCGTCATGGTCGCGCCAGGACTTGGAGTAGTCCTTCTCGCCATCCTCTATTCGTCTATCTGGGCACCGCAGATTGTGCGTGCTGCGCGCCGTGGGAGGCCTTGCGCGCTGGGAAGAAAATACATCATTGGGACGACTGTGGGACGAATGTTGCTGGCAATGTGTACGCATCCTCATTCAGGCGCGCGATATCCAAACTGAGCCACATGAAATATAGATCTCCTTGGATGTCCCAAGAACGTAATGGACGTGGAGCCACGCCGTACGTAACGTGTCGATTTGCTCTTCGCCTTTCTCGGTTATCGCTGATGCTATCTATGGGTAGCTTGGGTATATGTACTTTCGTTATTCGCCTGCGTGCAAGCGGTGGTGCTTGGACTGCAGACCTCATTCGGGCCTGCGTTCTTCCTCCCACAGCGTGTACGTCATCCAATGCGATCCCCGGTCCCCGGTCCATTGATCGTATGCTCTCCTTGCGCAGCTCGCGGATTCGCAAGGGTATGACTACCACCCGCCACTCCCGGACACGGAAGGTGGTCCGTTGGGCGATTGCGCGATTTGCATGGATGCAATAGATCGTCCGCCCGAGGACGTATCGGGCAAGTCGAGTCGGCGAGACGTGCGCGCGCGCGCATCATACAGCCTCGCACCATGCGCTCATCTATTTGTGAGTGTTCTCTCTTCTCTCTTTGCCATATGACTGGCGCGCTGATTGTATCTGGTTTCGTACGATAACAGCACACAGAGTGTCTTGAGAGAGTAAGTTTTCCCATTTCCTTGGCTGGAGGCAGTTGATAATTCTGATGATGGCGTATCAAGTGGCTTGCGATCAAGGTAAAACAATCCCAATTAATGAATGTACGGTCTGAGCGTTGGTGGAGCTGACTCTGGTTCTCATTCATTTTGCAGAATATTTGCCCACAGTGCCGAAGACCACTACCTCCTCTGTGATTTGCATATCTCCAGCATATATCCGGGAGTCGATTGACTTCCGTAATCTGTATTACCTCCATGACGAGACCAATAGACGCAATGCTAATTCATGACTTCCTCGCGAGATGGCCGGTAGCAAGACGGTGAAAGACGGGTGGTGCAATCTCGTGTGCTTGTGCGAAAACTCCTCGTCATCGTGTAAGCTAGCGCCAAGATTGGCCAATTTATCACAGGTGAAACACATGTAGAAATTAAGGGCCATGAGACATCATCCCATTCGCTATACGGGGATGATTCATCCTCGGCAACCCAACGACGCTCAATACTGAACAGCTTGTGGCCCTAACGCCCGAAAGACAACATCCGATCATCCCCACTCGATCACTTAGAGCCACCCATCACCGGAACATTTTGAATCGTCTTGACCGATTCCTCAGGGCCTGTATCGTATGACTTTCCTCCAACCCATTACCCCTTGTAACATCGTCGCAGTGCCAGTCCTTCCCCGAAGTGCTTTACTTTGACGGGGGAAGACCCTGGTTCCTGACGATTGTCGCTGCCGTCAACGTTATAATGGAGTAAAAGGATTACTGTAGGATTTCGTCGTGAAGACGACATCTCTTCTAGATCCACTTTTCTCCGGACTTTAGGTCGACGCCTTCAAGTACAGTACTGGCCCGCCTCACCGCGGCGGTGTCCGTCGGTTTTTGGTTTCTCGCTTTGCCCGTTCATTGGGTGGACCCAGCCACCAAGTCTGGTCTTACGGTATCGATTGTCTTCGTCGGACTTGGTGTGTAAACCCTGTCCATGGAGATCCTGTTTCGTTATATCACATCTACCGACGACAACAGCACACACCAAGTCAAGGTGGGTTGGCCATCTCGGCTGGTCGGTCCGATATACGTTTTTCCCGCTCCCCTCCCTAAATTCCTTTTCTTCTTCTGATTTCCGTAATGAAACTTTTCCAAGATTTTGGTCCACGAAGTTTCATTAATCTCTACATTGCAAGACGATAAAACTGCTATAGGGACAGGATTATCGTTTGCGTTCGTCGTACGTCATGAGTGTTGGATACCTTAATATCGCTCAATGGGCCGAATGCTTCAAGAGTCGAGGTGATTGTAGGGACCCTTTTTTAAGCACCTTCATTTCCTGGTAATGATTATCGGCAGGCCCAGACGTCTTCAGGTGTGATTTATCTCGGAAGCAGTGTCATTAGTACAACCACGATGTATATCTAGTACGTCTACACAGAGACGATGTTTGCTTTTAATTACCACACTTGAAAAATCCTCTCTATACGACAGCCGCAGAAACAGCATTGGCAGCGTCTTGTTGCCGGCCCTCAGTCCGCTCGCGATAGTCAACGAGCATCGCGACGCTGATCATCGGCAATCCAAAACGATCTGCAAACGCACGACACGCATCGCGGCGCATCATGCTCCCGACCTCGTCGTCATTCACGAGCTCGCAGAGGAGGCCCGCACGCGGCAGCCCCGCGAGCGCGCAGAGGTCAACAGCGGATTCTGTGTGCCCGCGTCGGGTGAGTACACCACCGGGTCGCGCGCGCAGGGGAACCATGTGGCCTGGGCGTGTAAAGTCGTGAGCTTGGACAGCTGTAGTTGTAGAGGGGGGTGCAGCGAGCGCGCGGGCAGTGAGTGCTCGGTCGTGCGCTGAGATTCCTGTTGATGTCCCTGCGGCGAGTATTCATTCGTCATGCACAGTGAGAGGGGGGGAGCAAGGAGAAAAGGCAGAGGGAAGGAGGCGCGTACGTACCGTGTTTGTAGTCGACTGTAATGGTGTATGCGGTCCGGTGGCGCTCCTCGTTCTGTGGGACCATCATGGGGATGGAGAGCGCCTCGAGACGGTCACCTGGTAGAGAGATGCATATGTACCCGCTGCATGAACGTTAGATGTGGACACAAGTGGGAGGGACATGACGAGATTGAGAGATCAAGTCCGGTGAGTGCGGAGTCGGGGGAGGGGGAGGGGTAAGGGTACGGACCTGGTGTGCTTGATCATCCACGCCATTTGCTCCGTCGAGCACCCCACGGCGGGGATGATGAGGTCTCCCTCATTCTCGCGAGACTCGTCGTCCATTACGACGACAAAGTCACCGCGTGCTATGGCCGCAACGGCGCTCTCGATTGTATCGAACGCAAAGGCAGTGCGGACGGGCGGTGTGCGTTCCTTTGGTGCTCGGCGGGGAGGCGAGGAAAGATCGACGGTGTCAGAGATGGGCCGGGTAAGTAAAAGAGGGGAATATATCGGCGGGGTTGTGATTGTAGATTGGGAGAGGACAGCGACTGGTGCCATGATTGTAGATCGTCAAAAAGTTGTCGGGACCGGGACAGTCGGAAGGAAATGTGTATATAGGCATGACACGTGATCAGGATCGCACTTATGACGGTTCCGGCTTACATCATGACAATGACAAGGACTCAGTCAGCAGAGATTGGGGCGATGACAATGACAACGGTGAGTGAGTGAGAATTTGGTTGCTCTTTCAAGCAAGCTCATAAGTTAGTCGCCAATCGTTTACGTCACATCGAATTTGGCCTGTTAAGGTCACCACATCGTGTGCATCCAGTTACCGCATTACAAAGACAGATGGATGGCCGCAAAAGCATGGAAATGAGATGAAATCGAACATGTCAGAGGGGATCAACTCGGCACTGGAGCTGAATGGGCCGAAATTGGTCTGACTGACACGGTCCATTGGCGGCTCTGACATTACCCGCGTGGCGAAAAGGGAGCCTTGATCACTCGAGGTGATAATGGCCTATGACGCATGAGGCGGACACACCAAGGCGAATGAATGGATGTACAGAATGCTCTCTGACGTGGCACAGGTGCTGCGGTAGGCAGGGGCATAATGCATGAATGCCGAGACAGCGCCCAAGTGAATTTAAATCACGAATGATCGTTGCCCTTGACTCTCGGAGGCAAAAAAAAAAGACCACAGGAGTATCCATATTGAGAGGTACAATGTTCAACCTTTTGAGAGACAATAAGAAAAGGATTTTGTGGTGGAAGGAGGGTGATGAGATTGGGGATGGATGGGATGTTCCAGTGATGTTCCCGGCACGAGGAGCCGTCGGTGCGGTGCGGTGTTGGCCTGACTCTGACCTGACCTGACATTGGTCGTTACCGACGTCCCGTCGTTAGTGGTCACCGGTCATCTCTCTTCCCTCTCCTCTTTCTTTTATAGCGATAGCCTCTGTGCCTATTGTCCTCTGCGTCGTACCTTCTCTTCCCTTGTATGAAATTTGGCGAATAGCTTCTCCTTCATTTATTTATTAACCTTTTCATTCAGATGTCCGCAACCCTAATGCAGCCCTCTCACGACGAGATCCAGCGTGAGGTCGAGAACCTGCGTGACATCAAACGGCGCTCTACTCTCCAAGGTGGTCCTGGCGTTCTCATCCTAGACCCTGATCTCCCCACTCCCGGCGCCCAGGCGGCTGCTGCCCAGGCGAGCTACTGGAACCCGAGCGACGACTCCAGCAGTGACTCGCACTCTCACGAAGATGTCTCCGGCTCCGATTCTGCCGCGGACGACCCTTTCCACCTCTTCTGGGTCCCTGCCAACATGCATCCAGAGATTGATCCCGGCCAGTTTCGTGCTTTTCTCAAAGAACACGCTACTGCCCCCACCGAACCTGGTCTCGGCCGATCCGAAAGCTTTGGCAACCCATCCCTCGGTCGCAAAAAGTCCATGCTGAGTAGGCAATATCGGCCCTCGGAAAACGATGGCATCGAGGACGAGCGCGTCCTGCCGCTCCGGAGGAACCGGTCCTCTCTGTACGCAAATTCGGGCCCGCAACTTACTATTAAGGACCTTGAAAAGTTAGACGAACTCGTGGAGGAAGCCTCGCAGAGCAGGGACCCATCAAAATTACGCAGTGTCTTACGTCGATCGGTTAGCATGAACATGTCTCCTTCAGGTGCGTGGTAATCTATGCTGTGCCTGCGCCCGCGCTGATCAAAATCCCATCCACCCACCCTCCCCCTTTCCACTATCCTTAGTTATCGATCACTTGGGACATGCAATGCCAGAACCCGGAGACGATGCAGATGCACCTATCATCGTCCCTCGTCCTGGTCAGATTCTCCGTCGCTCTGCCCGCACCAAAATCCGCAAGGCTGGCCAAACAAGTGAAGGTGCCCATCGCTTCAATGCCACGCGACGAGGGGCAGGATCAAAGCGCGATGCCCCGCCACCTGTCCCTGATCCACGTTCTTCGAGCGATTTCTCCACCAGTGACAACAGCGATGCCGAGCCATCTCGTCGCGCCCGCTTGCTCAGCAACGAGAGCCTTGATGATGCGCCACGCCTTGTTCGCCCAGAGTCGTATAGTGCCGAATCCTTTATTTTCGACGCGTACGCACAGGACGATGTAAACGAGGACGCGATCAAGACAACTTCGCCTCCACCAACCCAATCTCTCCCGCGACGCTCTTTTTCTCCTCCTCTACCCCTGGCAGCAAAGGAGGAGCACGAACAGACGCCGCCACTACAAGTACCGCCACCGGCCCAGCCTACACCTGCACTGCCTCCACTTCAACACCCTTTACCACAACGCGCCTCTTCTCTTGTCACGCCACAGGTACCAGTCGAGTCGCCGTCCCGCTCTCCCTCTCCTGTCGCTTCCGTCCACTCTGATATGTTGTCCCCCACGCGACCTGAGTTTCGGCCGGTCCAAACACCAACAATGCCTCTCTCTTCCATACTTCCGGGTCCACAAGGGTTCGACGCACGGCGAGAAAAGGAGAAGGAGAAGGACAAGAGAGGTCTTTTCAAATGGGGCGGCGGCGAGAAGAAGGGAAAGAAAGATCAACGTGACAAAGAAAAGGACGCAGGCTTTTTTGGCTCGCTGTTTGGCTCGAAAAAGAAGCCGGAGGAGACTAATCCTATGGGACTTGGACACGGACAGTCGGGGCGGGAGGCGGCAGTGGCGCTGCTCGGAGCGAGCAAATCTTCACGTGGTTATGTTCCCTCACCGTCACCACAGCCGCAGGTGAATAACTTCTCGCGTTATCCGATCCACGTCGAGCGCGCAATCTACCGCCTGTCGCATATCAAGCTCGCGAATCCGCGTCGCGCGCTTTATGAGCAAGTCCTCATCAGTAACTTGATGTTCTGGTACCTCGGCGTCATCAACAAGACACAACAGCCACAACAGTCCCAACAACAAACGCTGCGGAAGGCCTCTACAGAACAGGCTCCAGCGGTGACTGGTGGTTCCGGACCTGACCCACAGAAGGAGGGTGAGGAGAAGGAGCATGCACTGATCGAGCAGGCAGAGAGTGAACGCGGCGAAGCGAACTTGGCGATGCAGCCACAGGGACAGCAGCAGGGACAATCACCAGCGCTAGCACAGCAGTCTCCTCAAGGCCGACGCGGAAGCCTCACCAAGATGACCCCAACAACTGCCAACACCCGCCGCGCTGAACAGCCTGTGCGCGGACCACAATACGACATGCAGCATCGCGCAATGGAGCAGGAGTACGGTGTTGCATTTGCCGGTGCGCGACCAATAACCACACCCCCGGCCTCAGGCACCGGTATCGGATACGCGGTCCAATCCGGAACAGCACCCGCGCCCGGACCCATGCCGATGCCGGTGTCAATGTCGAAGTCGATGTCAGCGCCAGTACCAGCGCCACCTGCTTCATCTCCGCACAATGCAGCAAACCTCCACTCTGCGGCACCAGGCGCCGTAGCTGGAACATCGCCGGGGCGTGCGGCCGCGACACCGCGGCGGTCGCGTTCGCCACCACCTCCTTTGGGCTCGCCCATGCGCTATGTCTCGCCCACGACGCCTGCGGGATCCTCTCCATCACCTACGTCGGTGCCGAATCCGGCCCCCGTGCCTGCTCAAGCACCAGTTTCTGCGGACGCACGGCTCCCCTCGCGTTCATTATCCGCGACCGCAGTGCCTATGGGTCCCCGTGTGTCGGGGCGCAAGGCGCAGAGCGCGCATGCGGTTCTGCCACTTGGTGCGCGGCGGCCGCGTACGGCGGAGAGCGCTGTTGGGGCTGGCGGCGAGGAGGAGGACGTGCCGTTGGCCCTGTGGCAACACCAGCAGCAGCAGCAACATCAACATCAACAATATCAGCACACGTTGTTAAATCAGCAGCCGCGAAGACGGTGATGAGGGATGGCTCGGGCCCTGCTGGTGGCAACTGCGGGTCGAGAAGAGCTCTCTGCGCCAAATGCCATGCTTGTCCAACCGGGGACCGCAGTTGCAAGAGACTCGGCGGTGGAGGGCAGCGGCGGCACTGTGCCCATTCGGTCGTGGGCTGGGCAAGGGAGGGACACACGTTTTACTATTCTTTGCCTTGAGCTCTCAGAGACTTTGTTCCATCTCTCTTTCAGTCTCCTTCCTCTTTCCTTCACTCTCTCACGCTCAAGACCCAACTTTTATTTTGTGTATTTTTGTTCTTGCATGCTCGCGTGGCGTGCTTTCTTTCTTTCCCCTCTCATCAAATGCATACCTCACGGCTACGATTTGACGGACACGGAACAATCGTAATGATAGACTTCATAACAATAAAAAAAACTGAAACAAAAGAATGCGAGTCCGTCCGAATTGCAAGCGAGTAAGAAGCGGGGATGAATGGGCAAATGATGCTGGGTATACAAACGATGGGTTACAGTGGTAGGGTACAAAGAGCGTCCGGGCGCATCTCTGGCGCGTTTCGCAGAAATCAAAGATGCAGAAAGGTGGGGAATTCAGACGACGTGGGAGGGAAAAGATGCCATCGAGTCCGTACGGGGCGAGCCAAGATAGATGGCATTAGGATACGCGAGGGACGGAATGCGTCCAGATGCTCTGCCGCGGCGACTACCGCGAGTATGCGTGCTCGTGCTCGTCTTTGTCTTGGATTGCATGGGGGGAGAACCGCTGTGTAGGACGGGAAGGTAGATCGTAATCTCACGGTCTTCCGAATCCGGCGCATTTCTGGATCCATCGTCCCCAACTGGAACGCGGACCTCTGCGTCGGATTTGGGTTTGGAGGCAAAGAAGATGCGGCGCGGTTGCTGCTGTCCTTGTCGGAATGCCTGCTTGCAAGAGCGATGACGTAGGAGTAATAGGACTATCTGTTACAGTATGTATTTTTTTCGGGGGGGAGTTGTTGTATAAGTGGGTGGAATGACGACAGTTGTATGGTGGAGAGAGGTGTTGATGCGCACCGTGAACAGGATGCATGTCGCTACAATTCCACAAGCAATTGAGAGTACTACAGTCAGGGCGGGGGGCGGATTGCTAGTATACTGGTCGTGAAGGGAAGGAGAAGCGGAAGCGAAAAGAGAAGTAGTCGGAGTCGTGGTCGTATTCGTATCGGGAGGCGGAGGAAGGTCGTTTGGGCGAGGATTCACAGACATTGTCTATGGTGGTCCAGTCGAGACAGAGACAAACGAGACGCGTTTCTCTTTGGAACCCAAATTGGGTCGACGCGGCTTAATCACGTGAAATCAGTGCAGCACCGGTCGATTACATAAAAACAAAACGGGCATCCCGGAATGATGGATTCCCCGCCCCGCGGTGGCGAGCGAAGAAGCTGAGCAAGCAAGCGAGTTTGGACTCTCAAATTCCACCCATCCCTTAGCGCAGGGCGCTCCTCTCCTCTGACACCTTCCATATTCTTCTCTATCGCTACTCTACATTAGATCCCTATTTCAGGTTAAATCCCCACTCTGTACAATTACCACCACCACCACCACCATCCAGAATACCTTTCCACATGTCAGCCGTCTCATCCGCTTTCTCCGCTCTTTGGCATAGAGATGCCCTTGCCCCCGGACCTGGCAAGGTCGAGCTTCCACTCGTCGAAAATGAGCCGCTGGGCAGCTCCCTTGAGAAAACGGAGAAGTGCGAGTTGCGAATAGAGGGCATGACCTGCGGTGCTTGCGTCGAGGTAAGCACTTTCCCAGACTACCTTTTACCCCCTATTGACCTCCTTTAGTCCATTGAGGGCATGCTCAGGTCTCAGCCCGGGATCCATTCTGTCAAAGTCGCCCTCCTCGCCGAACGCGGCGTCGTCGAGTTCGATCCGCAGCAGTGGGACGCTGACAAGGTCATCAACGTAAGCTTCTCATCGCTTCATCCTTTCTTCCGGCGTCGGTGCATGACCAGTCCAACTCGGCGCTCATATAGGAAATCTCGGATATCGGCTTTGATGCAACGCTCATTCCCCTCGCTCGTTCAGATGAAATCACATTGCGTATTTATGGCATGACCTGCTCGTCATGCACGTCTACCGTAGAGACCGAGCTTGGAAAGATGCCCGGTATCAGCAGCGTCGCTGTATCCCTTGCTACAGAAACGGCCAAAGTCACCTTCGATCGCGGAATGACTGGCCCACGTGAAATGGTAGAGCGTGTCGAAGAACTTGGTTTCGATGCCATGCTATCAGACCAACAAGACGCTACCCAGCTACGCTCGCTTTCGCGTACGAAAGAGATACAGGAATGGCGACGTCGATTCCAGTGGAGTGTTGCGTTTGCACTTCCCGTCTTCTTTATCAGCATGGTAGCCCCCCATATTCCTATTCTCCACGGCATATGCAACTACCCCATCATACCTGGTATCCCTCTCTGCCACCTCGCCGTCGCCATCATTACAACGCCGGCGCAGTTCTGGGTTGGCCAAATTTTTTATCGCAATGCATTTAAGGCCCTCAAGCACAAGTCCGCGACCATGGACGTACTGATCATGTTGGGCACGACGGCCGCATATTTCTACTCCCTTTTCACTCTCATTGTGGCCATGTTCAACCCCGATCCGGACTCCCCCCCTGTCATCTTCTTTGATACTAGCACCATGCTGATCATGTTTGTATCCCTTGGTCGCTACCTCGAGAACTCTGCCAAAGGCAAAACCAGCACCGCCCTTACTGATCTGATGGCCCTCGCTCCTTCCATGGCGATAATCTATACTGATGCCATGTGTACTCAAGAGAAGAAAATTCCCACAGAACTCCTCCAAATTGGAGACACTGTCAAAGTCGTTCCTGGAGACAAGGTACCGGCTGATGGAACAGTTGTACGAGGCGCATCGAGCATCGATGAAAGCGCCATCACTGGTGAGCCAGTCCCGGTCCTCAAACAAGTTGGTGATCATGTCATTGGTGGGACCGTAAATGGGCTCGGCGCCTTTGACATGGTTGTCACTCGCGCGGGGAAAGATACTGCACTCGCACAGATCGTCAAGCACGTTGAAGATGCCCAGACGTCCAAGGCTCCTATCCAGGCGTTCGCCGACCGCGTCGCAGGCTACTTTGTCCCCACCGTCATTTCCTTGGCCGCCATCACATTCCTTGGCTGGATATTTCTCTCCAGCGTTCTCACGGACACCCAGCTTCCAGAGATGTTCCACCATCACGGCACGAGTAAGCTGGCTGTGTGTCTCCAACTCTGTATCTCCGTCATTGTCGTTGCATGTCCGTGCGCTCTTGGTCTTAGTACCCCCACTGCCATCATGGTTGGTACCGGCATCGGCGCGAAGAACGGTATCCTCATCAAAGGTGGACGGGCGCTCGAAGCTAGTCGGGGACTCAAGCGCGTCGTGCTAGATAAGACAGGCACCGTCACCGAGGGCAAGCTCACCGTCGCAGGCCTCGCATGGGCGCCAACAAGCGAGGGTGGTGAGACGCAGAACTATGATGTGGCTGACGTCGACGGCCCATCGCTGACAAACACCGTGGCCGCTGATGGCGTCACGAGCCGTGCAGCAGTTATTGCCATAGTCGCTGCAACGGAGGCCCGTTCAGAGCATCCCCTCGCCAAAGCCGTCGCTGTCTGGGGAAAAACTCTGCTCGGCACCGCCGCACCCGAAGCAACCGTCGAAACGTTCGAGAGCATCACAGGGCAGGGTGTACATGCGACTATCGCTCTCTCAAGTGGACAGAAATACACCGTCTGGATCGGCTCGGCACGCTTCATTACGCAATCCGACACCAGTAATTTACCCTCTGGCCTCGCAAGGTTCAAGTCCAGCGAGTCGCAACGTGGCCGCACGTTGATATACGTCGCCGTTGCTTCGTCGGCACTGCGGCCGCTCCCTGTGCTCGCAATCTCGCTTTCGGATGCGCCAAAACCCTCTTCAGCGCGTGCTATTCGCGCATTGCAAGACATGGGCATCGAGGTGAACATGCTGACGGGCGACGGGCGCGAGACGGCGCTCGTGATCGCGCAGCAGGTAGGCATCAAGCCGGAGGGTGTGTGGGCAGACATGAGCCCGAAGGGCAAGGCAGCGATTGTCACAGAGTTGATGGAGAAGGAGGGCGGTGGCGTTGCGATGGTACGTATATCCCTTGTTAGTGCGGACATCTGTCTAAGTAGTGCAAATGCAGGTCGGCGACGGCATCAACGACTCACCCGCGCTTGTCGCAGCAACCGTTGGCATTGCGCTTTCCTCTGGAACGTCTGTTGCGATCGAGGCAGCCGATATCGTGCTCATGCGCTCGGACCTGCTTGACGTCGTCGCGGCGCTCGACCTTTCTCATGCGATCTTCGGGACGATCAGACGCAACCTCATATGGGCGTGCGTGTACAACGTGCTCGGGATCCCGCTTGCCATGGGCGTCTTCCTTCCCTTCGGCCTCCATCTTCACCCGATGATGGCGGGAGCCATGATGGCCTTCAGCTCTGTCAGCGTCGTCACGAGCTCGCTTCTCCTCAAGCGGTGGGTTCGCCCCGCGCACAGCGTCATGCCCGATGAGAGCAGTCCCATGCTACCACCGCCACTATGGGCCGATGCGTGGGACGAACTGTGTGCGCGCCTGCGCTTTGGCCGTCGTGCGTCTCAAGGCTACGCACCAGTGAACATGGACGATAGTGTGTAAGCACGCGGATGTCAGACTAGAGGCGTGCTCTTGTGCTTTCTTTTGACGTAGAGGGAGAGGGTGGTCCTTCTCACAGCATATATATATTATTTATATCCAGGTTGTCTCATGCTTGCTGTCATCTGTCTTACTGCCGGTCGTTTTTCTTTGTCTTCTTTGACGGTCTCTCAGGGGACTTTGTGTTGATTTATCGCTCTTTTATTGACCACAATGTAGTACGCACGGACACTCATCGTTTTGCTTTGCTTATTAGTGAACATGCATTCTCACTGTTTTGTTGTCGTCTGCTACAATCACTTGCCGCTGCCACGATTCTGTGACCTTATCCAGACTCCCGATGCAAACGACGCGCCGTCGGGCGAGCGTATTCAAGGAAGGTGGATGGTAGCAACCACTAGACTCATGTGTATACCAAGTAAACTAGATTACGCTTAAGGTTGTCATTTGTAGGAACTACTTTGAAGTAGAATACAAGTTTGAAGAATCAGGTCATCGTTAGTGTAGCAAATTCTATTTCACGAAATGTAAGTGATGAGTGGCGCGTCTTCACCAAATGATAAGTCTACGTCTCGAATCCGGGTATCTTATCTTATCTCAAGCTCCGTTCCGCGCTTACAATAGTCCCCACCCTGGGTTTGAAAAAGGTGCAGTTTGTGTGAAACCGTTAGGTAGCGCACTGTCCGTGACCCACTCAGAAGTCGAGTCATCATTAATTTGTCCAAGGTAGGGCAACAACGAGTCACGTAACCACGCCTACCTGTTGAAACTCCGCTCGGCAAGGGTAATTTTCTCGACAATTGCTGAGTACTGAGTTGTTGTTGAGAAGTTCTCTATACTTTGCCCCTCGATTGTTTAAGTTATCAGGAAAGGGTGTTCAGAAAAATGAAGTATAAAGTAAGCCGTGGATACGCTGGGTTCAGCGCACAGGACAAAAGGTCCGACCTCTTTGGGAAGGACATTGTATGTACAATCCGCTAGTGGCATGAATAATTTGCACCCACACGCTTATTCATCACACAAGGGGAACCAACCTTCGCTCCAGCATTCTGACATCCCACTGTCTGCCTATCATTTCTCCACAACGGGACAGCTCCCCGTTCTCGAGACCATATTTCTTCACCACTTCAGAGATGACAGGCCACTCAGGGTCGTCTCGTTTCCCAGAGATTTTCCAGGCTGCCTTGCAGGACTATGAAAAAACGACCAACATCTCGTTGGCCAAACACCCACTCGCGGAGAGACTCCAGGGTTGCCACTCCGTCGATTCCATTGCCACCTTTCTTCAGGACCAGGCGCGAGAATTCGGCGATTTTCGAGGAAGCGATAGAATCATGGGATCCATCAGGAATACCGTGTCGATTCTATGCATGCTTTCTGACACTGCCGCTCTCCGCAAGGGTATTTACTTCGTACGTTCCAAGGTGCTGATGGAAGCGTTTCACTTCTGATTCTGATTATCAAGTCATTGCCGCCCGTGAAAGCAATACATACGGGCCTTGCCGTCCTACTTGTCGTATGTGTCCTTCAGTTCCTACATACGGTTATTTTTCACACTCGGGTCCATCAGGCGGCCAAGGGGATGAACACTAACTATGACGGGCTCATCGACCTACTCGAATCGATCGAGCACGTTCTCAAGCCCCTCGATATCTATGCTCAGATCCCGCCCACTCCTGCCATGGACGAGATACTACTCAAGATCATGGTGGAACTACTGTCCACTCTCGCGTTGACGACTAAAGAGACTACGCAGGGACGACCGAGTGAGTTTGTTCTCGCCGACGTGCGACGTTTCTCAGTGGAATACAGAGACATTCGGAAGGAAGATTTTCGGAGAAAAGGATGCCGAGGCGATCTTACGAAGGCTAGACCGACTCTCTGACGTTGAGTCTCGGACGACCGCTACGGAGATCCTCAAGGTGGTCTACGGTCTCGTCCAAGATTTGAGTGAGTAACTGCGCTCTACATTGTCTCCCACTGCCCGTTGAACATCCTTCATTCTAGATGGCAAAGCATCTGATGGCAGTGTCCGGGAAGCCCTTGGTAAGTTTTCTTGCGGACAGAGGCTAATCCCTTGTCTGACTGAGGGTCAGGAATTCTACATCAAATTGCGAGCGACATGAACAAATCGAGACGTCAGTTCTACTTTAACATTGCTGTTACTGTCTGGAGACACTGAGATCTTGTGACAGGTGACCAGTTGCAGAAAGCGGTCCAAAGTTGGCTCTCTCCGCCTGATCCATGGAAAAACCATCGCATCGCTCATGAATCGCGCCACGAGGCGACGGCGACGTGGTTCGTCCAAGGTGAAATTTTCTCTGATTGGAAATCGTCTGGACCGAGTTCTCTGCTATGGATTCACGGGAAACGTCAGTTACTTCTTGGCCGCTGCGCTTTCCCAGAGACTCATGGATATCATCTTTTGCAGCGGGAGCAGGGAAGAGCGTCTTTTGGTACGTTAGCCGTTTCGATATGCCGGCACGAGAACTCATGGTGTTGGTCAGTTCGACAATCATCGAGGAGATTGAGGCTATGCGGAAAACTGGTCTTGCATCACTCGGATTCTTCTACCATGATTTCAGGGACGATCAAAAGAAAGACCACCGTGGGCTGCTCTCATCGTTGCTCGTCCAGCTCTGCCATCAATCCGACTCCTATTGTGGCATACTTACCGAGTTCTATTTGGAACACGGCAATGGTTCACAGCCTCCCAGTGACAGTGCACTCGTCCGTTGCTTAATGGATGTGTTGAGGCTCCCTGGGCAAGCGCCAGTGTATCTGATTGTGGACGCCTTGGACGAATGTCCGAACAAATATTCCTTTCCATCACCTCGCGAGAAAGTCCTCCAGCTTGTGGAGAGGCTTATCGACTCTCGACTTTCGAGTCTCCGCATATGCGTCACCAGCCGACCCGAGATCGACATCAAGGTTCTTCTCGAACCCTTGTCCTTCCGATCCATTTCGTTGCACGACGAGAGCGGACAAATGGAGGACATCGAAAACTATATCAAGTCCGCCATCAACAAAGTCTCAAGGAACCGAAGGTGGAAAGCAGAGGACAAGCAACTAGTGATCGATGTCCTGACAAACAATGCTGGTGGGATGTGAGGAATCAGTACCCAGAGCCTTGACGACTGTCGCTTATATGCATGATATAGGTTCCGATGGGTGTATTGCCAGGTGGTCTATCTTCGGGACTGCTACCCAGGACGTGTCCGGCATGCGTTGTCTGAATTACCAGAGACGCTTGATGAGACATATGAACGGACGTTGCGAGAGATCAACAAGGCAGAGTGGGATCTTGCCCACCGACTATTTCAATGTGTCGCTGTGTCTTCCCGCCCACTTCATGTCGAGGAACTAGCGGAGTTCCTCGCATTCGATTTCAGCGCGGGACCGATTGCAAACTTTCACGAAGGTTGGCGCCTGGAAGATCCGGTGGATGCGGTACTGTCTATATGTTCGACATTGCTTACCCTTGTCAACGTCGACGGTTCCCTGGTCATACAATTCTCTCACTTTTCTGTCAAAGAATTCTTGACATCTGCCCGCCTCGCCGAAGCAGATGACGAGATCTTGCGTCGCTATCACATTTCCATGACACCCGCTCATACACTCGTCGCCCAAGCCTGTCTGGGTATACTGTTACACCTGGATAGAACGATCACCAGGGACAATCTGAAACAATATCTTCTCGCCGAATATGCAGCCCGGCACTGGTTTGAACATGCTCGGTTCGAGAACGTATCGCAAATCACCGAAGATGGGATGAAACAGTTGTTTGACCCGAGAAAACCACATCTCGGGATTTGGGTCTGGATATGTGACCCGAGACATCCGTCGATGGACTCGGAACGAGCTGAAAGGCCGTCGGCACCTGGAGGAACACCGTTGCACTATGCGGCTGTTTGTGGCTTACACAGCATTGTCAATTTCCTGGCCGTCGAGCACTCACGGGATGTACATGCTCGGGGTTTCAACGACAAATGGACTCCACTGCATGTCGCGTCGAGTTATGGACATGTAGAAGTTGCTCGCGTCCTCGTCGAACAGGGTGCGGACGCGGCAGCCCGGGACAGTGCCGGGTCTACTCCGTTACATGTGGCGTCATATTGCGGACATACAGAAGTTGCGCGCTTCCTCATCAAGCACGGTGCGGATGTGACAACCCGGGACAAAGGGGGGAACACTTCATTGCATATAGCGTCGCGTCACGGGAATTTGGAGGTCGCACGTATCCTTATCGAGCATGGCGCGGACGTATCGGCCCGGGAGAAAGGTGAGGGAACTCCGTTACATGTGGCATCGATTGGTGGATATGTGGAAGTCGCTCGTCTCCTTATCGAACATGGTGCGGACGCGGCAGACCGGACCAGCGATGGTGTGACTCCATTGCATGTGGCAACTTCTTACGGGCGTGTATTATTTGCGCGCTTCCTCATCGAACACGGCGCGGACACGAGTGTCAATCCTCGCGATGGGCACACGCCGTTGCATCTAGCGTCCTCCTATGGATATGTGGAACTTGCACGCATCCTCGCAGAGCACGGCGCAGACGCGACAGCCCGGGACAATGATGGGCAGAGCCCGTTACATATGGCATCATCCCATGGAAATGTGGAAGTTGCACGCATCCTCGTCAAACACGGTGCGGACGTGACAGCCCGGGACGACGATGGGTGGACTCCCTTACATAGTGCGTCAAGTTGCGGTGGTGAAGAAATGGCGCGTTTCCTTGTCGAGCATGGTTCAGACACGACAGCCCGGGACAACGATGGATGGACACCGTGGGATGTGGCGGTAAGGATGGGACATTCAGAAGTGGCACGTTTCCTCGCAGAGCATGGCGCGTACGCAACGGCCCAGGCCGGCGAAGAGCAGACTCCACTGCAGGTAGCGGCCGAAGAGGAAACCGAGGAAACCGCGCTCATCCTCGTCGAGCAGGAAGCGGACGCGACAGCGCGTGCTAACAATGGGTGGACCCCGTTACATGTGGCGGCGGAACAGGGAAATGCGGAGGTCGTACGCATCCTCGCCGAGCATGGCGCAGACGTGACAGCCCAGGACGACGACGGGTGGACTCCGTTGCATGTTGCAACGTCTTGCGGGAGTGTGGAAGTCCTACACATTCTCGTCGAGCACGGTGCGGACGTGACCACCCGGGCCAACAACGGCTGGTCCCCTTTGCATGTTGCGTCGTCTTGTGGTAGTGTCGACGTCACGCGTTTCCTTATCGAGCATGGTGCGGATGCAACAGCCCAGGCCAATGACGGGCGGACTGCGTTGCATGTGGCGGCGGAAGTGGGAAACGTGGAAGTCGTGCGCATCCTCGCCGAGCACGGCGCTCAGGTGACAACAGGCCAGCCAACGCGACGCGGCCACTTCCTGTATTATTTATTGGCGGTCTGTTTCTTCGTCGAGGTCTACTTACAGTTCATGTAGACTTAAACGAAATATGCAGATATATAAATATCGGAATGTAGATATACAGTCATGCTAGGAGAGCAAGCACGGACGTGCGCCAGGAAACGCCAAGACCAGGTAAAGCACAGAAAGGACGTTCCGGTAATTCTACTCCCCTAAGTCTAATGGCTGGCTAAGCAAGGGACCCCGCCGCGTAAATCAAAGCAAGTTTCAGTAGGGCATCTCATCCGCATTCCATCTTTCGCACACTCCACTCGTAGGCTCGTACTGACGTGTCCTGTGTAGGCCGGACATTGCCGTCGACATGATGCGATGTGAGCTGGGCTTGCATGGCCAAGTTTCTGGCATGAGAATGGAATACACCATATAGTCTAGGATCCTCTGTGAGGTACGCTGTTAAACCCAAGGAGGCGAAAGAGGTGAAATGGATGAGAAGGTGTTTAGATGTCATCATTGCCAGCATAGAAGCCCAGAGCTGGCAATTGTGCGACCTCCCATCGCGAGATGGGGGTAATCATTGGCGGAAGCGGTTTACACTCAACGCGCTTCAAGTTGTCACTCATGGGAATGAAAAAGTGGTTCTTTTGGGTGACCATGAAGTTTTTCGAGACGTCCACGAAGTTACCGAGGGTACGTCCGATTTGGGTCCGCCTCAGGCTAGCCGGCCTCCGGGAGCTGTTGCCCAAATTTGGATTGAACCGTTCCGATCAGTTGTTTCATTCCCCAGTTTAACCAGATCAGGAAAAGTGCACTTTATATTGCTTTCCTCCAAGTGGCGACACGTAGTTGACGTCTGCTACGTACGTACGCTTCTTTTATGGAGCTGTCGCAGAACGCAACGAATAAACGTTTAATAGATACTCGAGCAAATGTCCACTGGCGGGGATGTGCGTAAATAACAATGCTATTCATATGGACGAGGACTAATCTTCAGTTATATCATGCGGGTGAAAGAACGAGGCGGAAGAGGCCCTGGGATCCATCCTATGTATATTTTTTGGACATTGACAACGTCGGCTGTCCATCCGAGTCCGAGCGGGCCACAAGCTGCTTCAGGGACAAGCACCATTAACTGAATGAAGCATCCGGGTATCACTAAATTGCTTGCCTGCATCTTCCATTCCTCTTGCAAGTTCTGCAGACATCGTACGCGAAGGATTTTGCCTTCAATTGACTATGTCCGCATGCACGTCCCCGCCGTCATCCGCCCATCTGTTGCATTTATGGACTATAAGATGACCTGACCGAATACCATGACCCTGTCCTGGGATATCCTCCCCACCCACGGCAATCCGCCCTTTAGCCATGCGACTGGCTTTCCTGAAAGCTATTGCCCTCGCCTCTGCTGCTATTGGTGCTCATGCAGGTCGTGTACAACTTCCTGGTCTTAAAGTTCCCTACAGCGCTGCAGCAGATCGCGACTCGGTTGTCAGGATCTTCAACGATAGCTACAGTGCATACAGGTGCGCGGGGAATTTCAGGACGTTGTCTATGGGCCTGAGTTTTGGACGGCTGTCATAGAAATTTTGCTTTTGGCCATGATGAGGTGGCGCCACAGAGCAAAGAAGCCTTGGACCCTCGGAATGGATGGGGTGCGTCTATTATAGACGGGATGTCCACCATGGTGCGTGGTACAACGTCTCGCTATCTTCTGCACGTCTTGAGCTCATTGATGATCCCAGTACATCATGGGGTTCACGGTATGATGACTGCTATTCCCTTTTTCTTCTCATATGATAGACGTCATACACCTAGGATTTCTTCGATGAAGCACTCAACTTCACACGAAATATTGACTTCACAAAATCGAAAACCCCCGACAATGTCAGGTAACACGTCTTCAGCTGAACTGTTTGTGGTTGGTCACTGTACTGACGATGTATTGCAGCATCTTCGAGAGCACAATCCGTTATCTTGGGGGACTGATCAGCGCATATGAGCTCAGCGGGAAGCAACACTTCTTCTTAATCCAGAAGGCGCAGCAGCTCGCCGACCGGTTGTCCCTCGGGTGGTCTCAGGTGAGTGGATTCAATATGCTGTCGGAGAGAGTCCCCACTGACTCCGAGGTATACTAGGGTAACACCGTCCCGTTTGGCAACGTGAACTTCACCGCGAATGCGCCTGTCAAAGAAACGGTCTGTCCTCGCAGAGTGGATATATTCCAGTAGTGTAATCTGACGTCGATTTTACGCGCAGTCGAGCATTGCCGGGGCAGGAACTGTCAGCCATCGTTTCAATTGCCTTGGATGCGCTTAGAAATCTGATGTCCTCATAGCTTACCTTGGAGTGGTCCCGCCTGAGCAAGTACACCGGCAATGACACTTACAGAAAGTTAGCAGAGGGGTCGGTGCTCACGATAGCGAATAACGTATGTATCTGGTCCACCTTTAGGCTGGGCCATCCCTGTTTTCCTGACTCCAACTTGTTTAGTCAATGCCTCTTCCAGGTGAGTTTCTACAGACATTGTGATGAGCAGGTTGGGCTTAGGCATTGACAGGACTCCCTGCGCAACAAATAGACCCCAACACAGGTCGTCCCGTTGGCAAATATGTGGTGCGTTAACTGGAATCAACGGAGAAGGCTAGCTCAGTGTTCAGTTGGTATTCAGACATGGGGCGCAGGCTCGGACAGTTATTTCGAATATCTTATCAAGTACGCGCAGCTGTCAAACACAAACGATAGCACTTTCGTGACTTCATGGCTGACGGCAGTCGACTCCTCAATCAAGACCTTGATGAAGGTCAGTTGATCATCATATGCTACACTTCTTACTTCTGACAACTGAGAAGACGTCAACTGTTGGGAATCACGTCTACTTGGCGGACTTGGATGATCAAGGGCTTATTCGCCACGTGGGGTCACATCTTGCATGCTTCTATGCCGGGAATTGGTTGCTCGGTAATTTTGAAAATGCTTTTCGGTCCCCTCCTTCTCAAGACAGAAACTTTTTCTTCGGTCAGGTGGCAAACTTGCAAATAGTGATACCATCGTCAACTACGCTTTGCAGTTGAACGATGCCTGCTGGAACACATACGCAGGTGACGCGTACGTAGCTTTGATATCAAGGAGGCGTTACTCTTATTGAGATTATTTCAGAACCGGCATCGGCCCTGAGGCATTTGCATATATTTCTGCAGATGGGAGCTTCACCGGTTCTGGCCCTCCCTCTAAAGATCAGCTTGCCTTCTACAACAAACATGGGTACTACGTCACCGCTTCCTATTACCTCCAGCGTCCTGAAGTGCTTGAGAGCAATTTCTATGCTTGGCGTGTGACGGGAAACTCGACTTACCTGCAACGTGCGCAAAGTGCAATCGCCAGTTTTGACAAATATTTAAACACATCAACGGGCTTCGCTGGGATCAATGATGTGAACAAGCCCAACGGTACAAAAATAGACGAGACAGCGAGCTTCTGGTTTGCAGAGGTACTCAAATACCTGTAAGTGGTATCCCCGTCCCCGAGGGCCGAAGTAGCTTAAGTGTCTTCTGTGATTGTAGATATCTCACCTTTGACAATCCGGATCGTATCAGTCTTGATGATTGTAAGTCGCATTGGTTCAGAAGTTTGGCCGAATTATGACGATGATTGACGCTTCCCCAGATGTATTCAACACTGAGGCGCACCCCTTCTTGATCCCACAGGCCAACGCTACCTCTGGTAGTGGCCGTCATACCAGACGCTCGATGACTTATTTCTAACCTATGATATTATATACCTTCTATCTCATGATAGACTAATGGTCGCTCTTTTCTCACCGTGATTGTTCACATACCATTCGTTGCTTTGGCCGGCCAGATATCGAACCATAAGCTCACACCCCTGATAACACGATGCGGGAGTCTAATTCAAGGCGTGATTGTGCCATTTATCAACGTTGCTTTCTTCTCCCATACTAGTAGCCAGTGGGGTATTGTTGCGTATCATAGAGCGAATGTCGGCGACTACCACGGCGAGTTCGCGCCAGGAGAGAATAAGTGAGTATTGTGAAGATAGTCGGGAAGAGGAGAGGAGCGAGAGAGGGCGATGGTGGTGGGGAAAGGGAATGCGCTCTTGGGTACGCCCTTGTGAATCGCCTGTGTCTTTGCCCTTGCTGTGACTCAGGAGGAACTGAGTCCCTTTGCGCCGTACTTGCGCGCGCTCGACGTTGGTCAGTGACTCGAAGAGTACACCGAAATTATCGATCGATGTTGCCTGAGATATGTACTGAACCCGAATAGATTCATGTCTCGATCTGTGGCTCGCATATGACCCACATTGGCTCGGTCCTGGCACGCAACTTCCCAATCAACGTGACACTGTACTTTTACCAGTCCCATGCCTTCCTGTACACCCTACCTAACAAATAGCCCTGTTTTGTCATAAATAGTCTTAATTTCTCATTTCAGGTCTTTTTAAGCATGCACAGTGCAGGAACACAGTTTTTGGTGATTCTGTTTCAAATCATGGTCGGATAGGGGCCTTGGGTGGGGCACTAATTTTTTATTTATTAAGAAACTAATGAACTAGGGTTATTCAACTTTTAAGTGCGATCAAATTTGTGCTTGAGCTAACTCGGAGTTACCTGAGTTGCGAACTCAACTCAGCTCAGCTCGACTCTCCGGCACAGTGCACGACCCTAGTACATACTTCAGTAGTATCCCTCCACCCGCCACGTCCGACTCTCAATCTATAGCCGCAGAACAAGTTCCGAGTAACTCCTCTTTCTTTCCAAGGCCACACCTCCTTCCCACTTGAATGATGGGGCACCGATCAGGATCTTCCCGTTTTCGCGAGCTTTTCGATGCTGGCCTGCGGTATTACGAAAAAACTACCAATATAATATTGACCAAACACCCACTCGCCCAGCAAATCAAGGATTACCACTCTGTCGGGCCAATTATTACTCTTCTTCAGGACAAAGCGCAAGAATTGGGTGATCTCCCGGAAAGCGGTGCGATCGAGAAATCCATCAGGAATATCATATCAGTTCTATCCTTGATTGGTGCCACTAGTGCCGTTGGTGAGGCAATAGATATTGTACGCACAAGGCGCCTACTGTATTAGTATTCCGCCTCTTGACGCACGATCTACAGTCGTTCCCACCTGCCAAAGCGATACAAGCTGGTTTCGCCATCCTACTCGTCGTATGTTCCTATTTTCAATTCCTATTTGCGTACCCTTCTCATATCTACTTGCATTAGGCGGCAAAGGGCGTGAATACAAGTTACAACGCACTAGTTAGCTTACTTAAATCGATGGATCACCTTATCAAACCACTAGATATATATACCCAGATTCCTCATTCGCCGACCATGGACAACATAGTGTTCAAGATAATGATGGAATTACTGTCCACTCTCGCGCTGGCCACCAAAGGTCTTCAGCAGGGAGGGCAGAGTGAGTACGATTCTCGCGGATGTGTTTCCTTAGGTCATTACGGCGCAGGAATAGTCGTAAAAAAGAATTTCTTTGGAGAAAATGAATCCGAGGCTATCTTACGAAGGCTTGATCGACTCTCCCAAGATGAGGCCCGGATGACCGCATTGGAGATTCTCAAGGTCATCTATGGTCTTGTCCAGGACATGAGTGAGCATAAGTACTCTACTGTTTCCCATTGGCGTTAAGGATCCTGCTAGATGGCAAGGCATCCCGAGGTAGTGTCCGTGAATCCCTTGGTACGTTTTCCTGAGGACAAAGAGCTAGTTCTGTGTCTGACTGAAGGTTAGAAATCCTACATCAAATCGCAAGCCACACGAACAAGTCGAAACGTCAGTCATATCGTAACGTTGCCGCTGTTGTTTGGGGACACTGAGATCGTGTGGCAGGTAATCAATTGCAGAAAGCTATCCGGCGGTGGCTCTCTCCACCTGATCCATGGAAAAATCATCGCATTTCTCACGAATCGCGTCACGAGGCGACTGCGGCGTGGTTCATCCAAGGTGAAACTTTCTCCGAGTGGAAATCGTCCGGACCGAGTTCTCTTTTATGGATCAACGGCAAGCGTCAGTCACACTCCCAGCCGTTAACCTTTCGCAGATTGACAGACATCACCTTTTGTAGCGGGAGCAGGGAAGAGTGTGTTTTGGTACGTTAACATTCCTATATTTCGTCATGAGAGCTCACGCTGTTGACCAGTTCTACGATTGTCGAGGAGATCGAGGCTATGCGCAAATCGGGCCTTGCATCACTAGGGTTTTTTTACCACGATTTCAGGGACAACCAGAAGAGGGGCCGCCGCGGGCTTCTCTCATCTACTTTAGTCCAACTCTGTCATCAATCGGACTCGTATTGTGACATTCTCACCAAGTTCTATTTGGAGCACGGCAAGGGTTCACAGCATCCCAGCGACAGCGCACTCGTCCGGTGTCTAATGAACGTGTTGAAACTTCCGGGACAAGCGCCAGTGTATCTAATTATAGATGCGTTGGACGAATGTCCAAACACATCTTCTCTTCCATCACCTCGGGAGAACGTCCTCAAGCTTGTGGAGGACCTCCTTGAGTCACGACTTCCGAATCTACGCATATGTGTCACCAGCCGACCTGACACCGATATCAAGGTTCTTCTCGAACCTTTATCTCTCCATTCCGTTTCCTTACACGACGAGCGCGGACAAATGGAAGATATCGAGAACTATGTCAAGTCTGTCGTCACCAAGGACCCTCGGTGCAGAAGGTGGAAAGCAGAGGACAAGCAGCTGGTGATTGATGTGCTCAAAAGAAATGCTGATGGCATGTGAGGCATTAATGCATAGATTCTTGACGACTGTCACTCATACGCATTTTGTAGGTTCCGACGGGTGTATTGCCAGATGGTCTACCTTCGGGGTTGTCACCCAGGACGTATCAGGCATGCGCTATCGGAATTACCGGAGACACTCGACGAAACGTATGAGCGGAGGTTGCGAGAGATCAACAAAGCTGACTGGGAACTTGCCCACCGACTGTTTCAATGTGTCGCTGTGGCCCCCCGCCCGCTCCGTGCTGCCGAACTCGCGGCGTTTCTCGCATTCGATCTCAAGGTAGGATCGATCGCAAAGTTCCAGGAGGGATGGCGACTGCAAGACCCTGTGGATGCGGTGCTTTCTACATGTTCAACATTACTTGCCCTTGTCAACGTCGACGGTTCCCCAGTCATACAATTCTCTCATTTCTCTGTCCAAGAATTCTTGACGTCTACCCGCCTTGCAGAAGCAGACGACAAGATTTTGCGTCGTTATTACATTTCCTTGACACCCGCTCATGCACTTGTTGCCCAAGCCTGTCTGGGTATTCTTCTTCACCCGGACAGAACGATCACCAGAGACAGCCTGAAACAGTATCCCCTGGCTGAATACGCTGCCCGTCACTGGTTCGAGCATGTCCGGTTCGAGGGCGTATCACAATACGTCGAAGACGGGATGAAGCAGTTGTTTGATCCGAGGAAACCACATCTTGGGATTTGGATCTGGATATGTGACCCGAGAAATCCGTCAATGGATTCGGAACGAGCTGAAAGGCCATCGCCACCAAATGGGACTCCATTGCACTATGCGGCTGTTTGTGGCTTGCACAGAATTGCAAGGTTTCTGGCCATCAGCTCAAGCGATTTTCATTCTCGGGCCTTCGATAACGAATGGACACCATTGCATGTGGCGTCTGCTTATGGACATGTAAAAGTCACACGCGTCCTCCTCGAGCAGGGTGCAGATGCGACAGCACGGGACGGCCATGGGAAGACTCCGTTGCATGTGGCGTCGGGGAACGGACATGTGGAAGTTGCATGCTTCCTCATCGAGCAAGGCGCTGACCCGAAAGCTCGTGACAACATCGGCTGGACCCCATTGTCTTGCGCATCGAAAGGTGGATATACGGAAATGGCACGCTTTCTCATCGAACACGGGGCAGACGCGATGGCTCAGGACAACGGCGGGGGGACTGCACTACATGTGGCGTCGACTACTGGAAGCGTGGAAGTCGTACGTTTCCTCGTCGAACACGGCCTGGACGCGACAGGCAGGGACAATGGCGGGGTCACCCCCTTGCGTAGGGCGATAGAAGAGGGAAATTTGGAAGTCGCATGTTTCCTCGTCGAACATGGCGCAGACGCAACTGCCCGTGCTCATGATGGACGGACACCGTTGCACCTGGCTTCGGCTTTTGGATATATAGAAGTGGCCCGCATCCTCATTGAGCATGGTGCGGACGTGACGGCCCAAAAAAACGACGGGCAGAGTCCATTGCATGAGGCTTCGGCTCATGCCAATCTCGAAATCGCACGTATGCTCGTCAAGCACGGTGCTGACGTAACTGCCCACACTATTAATGGGTGGACTCCGTTGCACAGCGCGTCGTCTTGTGGGGGTGTGAAAATCACACAATTCCTTGTCGAGCACGGTGCGGACGTGACAGTCCAGGACAACCACGGGTTGACCCCATGGGATGTGGCCTCAAGGAAGGGACATGTAGAGGTCACATGTTTCCTCTCTAAGCACAGGGCGTACGCAAAAGCCCAGGCCAATAACAGATGGTCCCCATTGCATGTGGCCGCGGGAGAGGGAAATGTGGACAGCGTACGCATCCTCATCGAGCAAGGTGCGGACCCGACAGTCCAAGCTGATGACGGGTGGACTCCGCTGCATGTAGCATCGTCCTGTGGAAGTGTAGACGTCGTACAAATTCTCGTTGAGCATGGTGCGGACCCTACAGCGCGGGGTAACGATGGGCGGACTCCATTGCATGAAGCATTGTCTTCTGGGCATGTTGGAGTCGCCCGTTTCCTTTACGAGCACAGCACAGACTCGGATACGACCACTACTCGGCCAGCGCATGGGGGCCACTATTTTTATTACCTTTTTCTTTTTTGTTTGCTTGTTGAGGTCTACTTACGTTTTAAGTAGATGAGCATGCGGATGTACAGGAGGTCGGAATTTGACTTGTATTGAAAAGGTGTAAAGCGCGACTAGGGCCACCTGGGTGGTCGGTGGCCGGACCGGCAGTGAGATCAAAAAGGGCCAATTTCATATATCGTTGCCGTTGCCACTGCCACATTCAACTCTTTGGTTGGTTACCATCCCCTCAAAAGACGGAACAACTCCCTCTTTGTTAGACTACGATCCGGCGGCAACCTGATACAAGTATCAGTGTCAATACATCAGCACACACGTGGCAGTGCGCGGGCTCATAGGTGTGGCGTCCCCGCGATCTTAGCACTGCCTTACTCGAGGTATTGACTCGCATGTATATTAGGTTGCGTACCGCACTGGAAATCATCACTATTCGTTCCCCCTCATCTACGCGTGATATTACCCATATCCCAAAACTCTTCCAACATCGTATCTCTTCTCCACTCGAAATATGAGTCACCAGTCACGATCGTCTCGTTTTCCTGGGATTTTCGAGTCTGCGCTGCAGGATTACGAAAAGACAACTAACATCACATTGGCCACCCACGAACTCACCAAGCAGCTCCGGGATTGCCACTCCGTCGAGTCTGTTACCGCCTTTCTTCAGGACCAAGCACGAGAATTCGGTAAATTTCGAGGAAGTGATAGGGTCATGAAATCTATCGAAAATACGATGTCAATTCTACGGATTCTTTCGGACACTGCCACCTTCGGTGATGCCGTGCGCTCGGTACGTTACAGGGCGGCGCTGATGGGGTGTGTGTACTTCTAATTCTTGTTCTACAGTCTTTCCCGCCCGCTGAAGCAATACAGGTTGGCCTCGCTATCCTGCTCACCGTAAGTGCCATTCTATAGTTCCTATGGGCCTTTCCTTCTTACGTCCAAGTACATCAGGCGGCGAAAGGGGTAAATACTGACTATGATGGACTCATTGACTTGCTCGAATCAATCGAGCATCTTCTCAAACCTCTCGGTATTTACACCCAGATCCCATCTACACCCGCCATGGACGAAGTCGTAGTCAAGATAATGGTGGAGCTACTGTCTACCCTTGCGCTGAAGACCAACGAGCTTAAGCAGGGACGACGAAGTGAGCATGTCCTCACTGATGTGTTTCCTTAACTCAGTGCAGCGCAGGGAAAGTCGTGAAGAAAGTTTTTGGGGAAACGGATACCGGTGCGATCCTACGGAGGTTAGATCGACTCTCCCACGACGAGGCTCGGACTACCGCAACGGAGATTCTCAAGGTCGTCTATGGTCTCATCCAGGACATGAGTGAGTCAACGCACTCCGCTTTCTCCTACTGGCCGTTGATTATCCTTCGTTCTAGATGGCAAGGGGGCCGTTGACAGCGTCCGGGAAGCCCTTGGTACGTTTGTTGCGAACCGAAAGCTAGGCGAAGTCTGATTGAGGATTAGAAATCCTACATCAAATGGCGAGCGACATGAACAAGTCTAGACGTCAGCTATATCCCAATTTTACGGTTGCAGTGTGGGAACACTAAGATTGTGTGGCAGGTGACCAATTACAGAAGGCCATCCGAGGATGGCTCTGTCCCCCTGATCCATGGAAAAACCATCACATCGCCCATGAATCGCGCCACGAGGCGACCGCAGAGTGGTTCATTCAAGGCGAAACTTACTCAGCATGGAGATCGTATGGAAGGAGCTCTCTCCTATGGATCCATGGGAAACGTCAGTTACTGCCCTACTGTTAAACTTTCGCAGGGGCTGATGGATCCCTTTGTAGCGGGCGCAGGGAAGAGTGTGTTTTGGTACGTTAACATTTCGATATTTTCATAATGAGAACTTACGGTGTTAATCAGTTCCACAATCATCGAGGAGATCGAGGCTATGCGGAAATCTGGTCTCGCATCTCTTGGGTTCTTCTACCATGATTTCAGGGACGATCAAAAGAAAGATCGCCGCGGGCTGCTCTCATCTGTGCTAGTCCAACTCTGTCACCAATCCGACTCGTACTGTGACATTCTCACCGAGTTCTATTTGGAGCACGGCAATGGTTCGCAACATCCGAGCGATAATGCACTTGTCCGATGTCTAATGGACGTATTGAAACTCCCTCGACAAGCCCCGGTGTATCTGATTGTGGATGCGTTGGATGAATGTCCAAACACATCTTCTATGCCGTCTCCTCGGGAAAAAGTCCTCGAGCTTGTGGAGGAAATTATTGACACACGACTTCCGAATCTACGCATATGCATAACAAGCCGACCTGAGACCGACATCAAGACTGTTCTCGAACCTTTATCCTTCCGTTCCGTTTCCCTGCATGACGAGAGCGGACAAATGGAGGACATTGAGAACTATATCAAGTCTGTCGTCACCAAAGACCCTCGGAACCGAAGGTGGAAAGCAGAGGACAAGCAACTGGTGATTGATGTCCTCACAAGAAATGCTGGTGGCATGTAAGACTCTAATGCTTAGATTCTTGACGAATGCCGCTCATACGCATGATATAGGTTCCGATGGGTGTATTGCCAAGTGGTCTACCTCCGGGGTTGTCACCCAGGACGTATCCGACATGCGCTATCGGAATTACCGGAGACACTAGATGAGACATACGAGCGGACGTTGCGAGAGATCAACAAAGCAGATTGGGAGCTTGCCCACCGACTGTTTCAATGTGTCACTGTGGCCTCCCGCCCGCTCCGTGTTGATGAACTTGCTGAGTTCCTCGCATTCGATTTCAACGCAGGACCGATCGCAAAGTTCCAGGAGGGATGGCGTCTGGAAGATCCTGTGGATGCGGTGCTGTCAACATGTTCAACATTACTTGCCCTTGTCAACGTCGATGGTTCCTCGATCATACAATTCTCTCACTTCTCCGTCAAAGAATTCTTGACGTCTACCCGCCTTGCCGAAGCAGATGCCGAGATGTTGCGTCGTTATTACATTTCCATGACACCGGCTCACACCCTCATTGCCCAAGCCTGTCTTGGTATTCTCCTACACCTGGATACAAATATCACCCGAGACAACCTGAAGAAATATCCCCTTGCGGAATATGCTGGCCGGCACTTGGTTGAACATGCCCGGTTCGAGGACGTGTCGCAATACGTTGAAGATGGGATGAAAGAATTATTTAATTCAAGACAACCACATCTCGGGATTTGGATCTGGATATGTGACCCGAGAAGTCCGCCAATGGATTCGGAACGAGCTGAAAGGCCATCGCCACCCGGAGGAACGCCGTTGCATTATGCGGCTGTTTGTGGCCTGCACAGAATTGCGAAGTTCCTGGCCATCAGCTCAGGCGATGTACATTCTGGAGCCTTCGATAACGAATGGACACCATTGCATGTGGCGTCGGCTTATGGTCATGTGGAAGTCGCCCGTATCCTCGTCGAACAGGGTGCAGATTCGACAGCCCGGGACAACAGCAAGAAGTCTCCGTTGCACGTGGCGTCATGGAGGGGACATGTGAACGTTGTATGCTTCCTCATAGAGCATGGGGCGGACCCGATGGCCCGGGATAACGACGGGCGGACCCCATTGGCTTGCGCATCGCTAAGCGGACATGTGGAAGTGGTACGCTTTCTCATCGAACATGGGGCAGATGTGATGGCCCAGGACAACGGCGGGGGGACTGCACTGCATGTAGCGTCGACCACTGGAAGCGTGGAGGTCGTACGTTTCCTCGTCGAGCATGGCCTGGATGCGACGGGTCGGGATCATGGTGACGTCACTCCCTTGCATAGGGCGATAGAAGACGGAAATGTGAAGGTTGCATGTTTCCTCGTCGAACATGGCGCGGACGCAACCGCTCGTGCCCACGATGGGCGGACGCCGTTGCATCTGGCTTCAGCCTTTGGGTATATAGAAGTTGCGCGGATCCTCATCAAGCATGGTGCGGACACAACAATGCAGAAACACAACGGGCAGAGTCCATTACATGAGGCATCAGCTCATGCCAATCTCGAAATCGCGCGCATGCTCGTCGAGCACGATGCGGACGTGACAGCCCGGGCCAACGACGGATGGACACCGTTGCACAGTGCGTCGTCTTGTGGGGGTATGGAAATTGTACGAATCCTTGTCGAGCACGGTGCAGACGCGACAGCCCGCGCAGACGACGGGTTGACTCCAAGTGATGTGGCGTCAAGGATGGGATATGTGGAGGTCGCACGTTTCCTCGCCGAGCACAGCGCGTACGCAACAATACAGGCCGACGACAGTCCGACTGTGGAAGAGGAAAATCAGGAAACCGGATCCATCTTTGTCGAGGAGGGTGCGGACACAACGGGCCAGGCCAACAACGGGTGGACACCATTGCATCTGGCAGCGGACCAAGGAAATATGGAGGTTGTATCCACCCTCATCGAGCAGGGTGCGGATGCGACTGCCCGGGCCAACGACGGGTGGACTCCTTTGCACGTCGCGTCGTCTGGTGGAAGTGTAGAAGTTCTCCGTATCCTCTTCGAGCATGGTGCGGACGCGGTAGCCCGGGCCGACAACGGGTGGACTCCGTTGCATGTCGCGTCGTCTTGCGGATGTGACGAAGTTGCTCGTTTCCTCGTAGACCATGGTGCAAACACGACAGCCCAGGCTGATGATGGGCGTACTCCGTTGCATGTGGCGGCAGAAGTGGGAAATGTGGAAGTCATTCGTATTCTCGTCGGGCACGGTACGGACATTGGTACGACAACGGCCCGGCCAACGCAAGGCAGCCGCTTCTTTTATTACTTTTTTGCGTTTTTATTTTTTGAGATCTACTTACATTTCATGTAGGCTGAGGCCACAGAGCATGTAGATGTAAAAGACATTTGGAATTTTAATGTATATGAGACGTTGCAGTAGCAGACTCGGGGTCAAAGGTACACTATCATGATCGGAACCTGAGCCTGATGGCTAGTCTGGCGAATGCAATCTCTTCTTATCGAGACACAGCCAACTGGTACCAATCTCCGTGGCCAAGGATTGGATCAAACGCTGACAAGGTTTGAAAGCTATCGCCGTACCCAAAGACCAGGACGCTCTTTCATCCGAAGAGGTCGCAGGCCATCGCCAAGTGGGGCCGACTCGAGTAAATCGCATTCTTGTTGTTGAGAATGTCCGTTGCGAGTTGCGATGAGTTGATGATAAAATAATTGGTTGTCGGTGGGCGGTGAATTGGAGTATAAGAGTTAAGTTTGCAGGGCTCGAGTCCGTGAGTTGGCCGAGTTCTAGTATGGAAGACGAGTACCGAGCCAGCGTGAACGTCCGTTTCGGAAACTATACACTCTCGACCTCAAAATCACAAGGTCACTGAACATCACTGCGACGTGGCAATACAGACAACAAGCACCTCGGCATCTTCAAGTTGTTGGATGTTATCCGCCAGATCACTGACAGGTAACATCGGCCGAGAAACACCGCCCCAAGCGAGAAATATTAAATGCGTTAATATTCAGTGAATACAAGAAATAATCCAAGTGCATAAGAGAAATAGGGTAAGTAGTTAGCCTACAAATTGCCAGCAAGCCAGTCCGACCTCCAACCCATCCAGCTCCGTCTATCAAATGTTTTTCATCTCATCTCGTAAGGGGAGGTCTAGTAATCCGGAAGGTCGAGTGCGCGAACGAGGGACTCGGCCTTGGCCGAGCGCGGCTTGAGCATGCTCTGGAATGGCTTGGGACGCCTATCGATCATACAAAAAATTGCGTTGAGTAAAACAAAATGGCATGGAATCGGTGAGAGGAAAGATGAAGGGGAACATACACAAGGACACCGCTGCTGAATTCGTTCCTGGGCTCCTGGACGACGTCGTTGATCACTACCTTTTCGCAGTTGAAGACGGAGAGCACGGTCGCGGCAAAGATAAACATCATAGACTGAGCGAGTTGTGAACCTGGGCATGCGCTGAGAGGGACACGTGAGTCTGGGTGTAGCGAGCAGGCGTATAACGCGTGACAAGACGACTCACCGGCGTCCGTAGCCAAACGCGACGTCGAATGGATCAGGCTCGGCGGGCTTGCCGGGCCGGGAAATCAGGCGGTCCGGGTTGAAAGTCATCGGGCTCTTGTAGACCTCCGGGTCATGCAAGAAGTGCCTGTTGTTTGTGTGAGCACGCCAGTGAAGCGAAAGCACAAAAGGGACGAGA
>Ga0307512_10001394_pt1 | contig 34338 bp, 28 predicted proteins | sample 14_EM_MG_FD_200267 | JGI IMG/M metagenome (GOLD analysis project Ga0307512, IMG submission 200267) | Populus trichocarpa ectomycorrhiza microbial communities from riparian zone in the Pacific Northwest, United States - 14_EM | ecosystem: Host-associated > Plants > Roots > Unclassified | place... | reverse complement strand
TACATAGATACATAGATGAGAATACAACCTGAATACATGAGTTTTAAAAATCGTTGCACGATTAGTAGTAGCGATGAGTTCCAGGCGCACCAGCAGCGTTCCCAAAGAAGATGTTTTTCCCAGAATGGTCTACTGTGATTCGAGCTGCTCCCAGACGCTCCCAGGTTTGTCGCCGGCGCTCCCAGGTGCTCTGCTATGCAACGCGACCTGTCGCCTGGGCGACGGGCAGCGTGTAATTCTCCGTCAGAGGGTACGAGGTTCCGTCAGAGCCGTCAGAGCCGTCCGGAACACCCGGGTGTTTCAGACGGAAACTAGGGTTGTTGCTGATGTTTGATCAATGGTCAGCATCACTTGCAGGTTCGCTCGATAGGCTGCTCTCGTCTTCAAAACGGATGTTAGCTGCATTACCGTACGGCTGATTGTGTACTAACCAGTGTATGTTCCTTCATCAGTCAGCCTATCTGGATCAAAATCTGTATGGTACTGGCTATCCTGGGCATATGCATCAAGAGTAAAGAATTCAGTGCAGGCAAGAGGAGTATGTGAATACACATGTCCTGCCACCAAATTGCTGATTTTGGAACGTTGAGCTCAGGAATTGTTACCAGTCTGGGCAGGTGGTGTTCTGGGTAGAGGTGGCGTCGGCTTTGGAGTCAGCTGTCTGCATCGGTCTGGCGGAGGTGCAACAGTTCCTTTGCATCTCCAGCATGTCTGTGGATTTTTGGCGTGCCATTTTGGCAAGAAAGGAATCCGGCCATGTGGTTTTGATGAAGCATAGCCAGGTTTCTTTTTATTGCAGCCTTCACAATTTTAAGCCCAGGAAACTCAACACCCTGCAACGTCTCATATCGGACCTTGGCACGAGGCTTCTTGATCAGATACTGCATGTCCTCTAATTTGGCGCGCGAAAACCCTCCTTTGGCCATTTTGGCCATGTTCTAGGACAGGTGCATGTCGGACTGCTCCAACTGTAACTGACCTCTTTGCCTTGCCATAGTAGCAGACATGTTGAAAACCTTCAAGAAATCGGTTGCTGCTTCTAACGATGAGATTGAGTATGTACCTCAACCATGTACGCTTCTGTAGCCTCCACTAAGGTGATTGAAGCCTATTTCGTCCAGTCTCAGGAATGCTTATCAGGAAATTCGTCCGCACAAATCCCAAAGCTGGCAACATCATGATGTTCAACTTCGCAGACTGTGCAGAAAAATGCGTTGGTCGACCATGGAGGTTTCCCTTTACAGGCAGGGATAAATTGCGCACATAGCTCTCTACGTACACCTGCTGTACATTATACAGTTAATCGGCTGCCGTTTACCTTGTTATGGATATACTAAGAATGAACTGCATGCTTTATCTTATTCTTGCTACTTCCGGTCTTACAGACAATTTTTAAATGTGCATCAGGGGTCATATTTCTGGTGGCTGCATTGGCAGTGTCACAGTGGAGTAACTGGTGTCCGCGTTCTCGGTGTGGGCCAATCAGTGACGTATTTGACGCAGTGCCCATCAATCGGCTTGATCCAGATCTGCTCTCACCTGGCTGTGGAGGTTGTGTATCCACGATGTGCTGGTGTGGAATAGGAGAGGAAGATGTTAACGAAAAGAAGTGAGAAGTCCTGAGAACTTTATAGTTAGCATCATCTCAGAATGGCATAAGTAGCAACCAACATGTTTATTATACTCAAGATGAATCCTGCTGCGTATGGGTGCAAGTTGCAGGGGTTGCCCACCACCCCGCAATTTGCAATAAGTTGGTCAGATGTTGTTTGATTGTTTACTGGGATAATTTGCAGTGTATAACTGCCAAAATCGCATGATTGGCAGAGATATATTGGTCATTGTTCAAGGGAATAGATATCTGCTGTTGTACATCTCAAATAATCCCCGGGATACTACATGAAACTGACGCTAACAATCAAGTCATGTTGTATGGTTAGCCTAACTATTCCCAATTTATTGACAGTCAAACATCAGATTTTGCTTTGTTCAAGATGAGTAAACATACCAACCTTGACATAAAAGACGCAGCTTGCCTCCATATTGTCCATATTGTGCAACATCCAACATGTCACCCAACAACAAAGTCAACAAAAACTACAATGGTCAATGCTCCGAACAAGAACTTATCACGATTTCCAGAGGGCAAATATGGCAAATCGACAAAGTGATCCACACAACAACATCATCAAGCGAATGCAGGCAAGGGCGGCTTGGAAGCAAACAGAGTCCGAGCCCTTGGGGCATTGTGCAGCTTGCGATTGAAAAGAAGGATGTGCGTGAGATACCACGAGAAACGCACTTCTTGAGCAATGAAGAGAAAGAAAAATAGATTGAGGATTATGTTGAGAGAAAAACTGCTGGTGCAAGAAAGAGAGATGAAGACGCAGAGGCAGCGGCTCAGCAAGAGCAGGAACAAACGAGGAACGGTGAAACCTGGGATTGACGCACAGACAGCCCGAAAAGACTTTTCAGAAGATGATGGTTGCTGTCGTACACAGTCTGAGTGATCATGCAAGTTCCGACGATGGGGAGGATGGGGAAGATGAGGATGATGAAGAGACAGAGCAAGGCAAGCAGAGTGAAGATTATGAACCCGGCAGGGTGATGGGCACAACCTCCAAAACGGTACAGCAGCACGTGGAGAGGTTACGGCAGAAGCAGATGAAACATGACGAATTGACACAACCTGGATGGGAGGACGCAGCTGACTACTTGCGTGAACGGAGCTAAGAAGTAGAGCACATCAGATCTGAGGGTACCAGCAGTTGTTAAACGGCAAATGGATGATGATGCAGTGGCACCTGCACCGACAAAATTTGGAGAGCATATGGAGTGTCTTATCATTGTCCCAGGAATGTCGCAAATGCCCCAAGGGACTTCTCGACCAGGAAGTAGTCATATTCTGTTAGGTTGTGGGAAGCCACAGTGGAACATGAATATATCCGGACTAGCGCCCGCCATGGAGCCTAATGAATCAATAGCTCAGAATGCGAAGCCTGTTGAACTCGTGAGCTTTTACTCCTGCATATAGCTTCCCCAGCTACTCACCATACTGAAATCGGATTTGAACGAAGAGATGGTGATAGCTCCTGTGTCATTGGAGGAATAGAGAGGCGAATTCGTATTTTTGACATCACATCTCTTTGAAAGGCAATTTGTGTACCATTATTGCTACATGTCAGCATATTCTTGATTTGAGTGACCAAATTGTGAGACATGATAATTTGTCTGTCCATGTGCAAGGGTCGAATGCACCATGCGAAAGTTCTAGAATCCAAAACAGGCTGTATCATGGCCAATATGTTTGATTTCTATTTGCCAATTGCAGTTAAGTGAGAAAGTAAATGCTATATTAGTGAAGTAATATACCAACAAAATTTAAGTGAGTGATATCATACAAGTCATAGCAAGAGAGGTCAGTCCTCCATACAAATCTGTCTGAATGATAACCGTCATGCAGCATTCATCCATGCATCCAACTGGATGAATTTCCGCAATGACCTGGCATACATGATTGAGATATTTAACGTTGCTTATGCTACTTCATGGAAATCGAGGAGAAGGAGCCGGATGAGGATAGCTGAGAAAGTCAAGTTATATTTACCAGAAACTAGTGAAGTGATCTGCATGCCATAAATTGCCAGCTGAAAGCGCAGGAATATGATAGGGCCACGTCTTTTCTCACTCAGATAATGTGGATAGAGGTTGATCAGAAATTGAGAGGCCACAAAGCTTCTGGATGCAAATGATAAAACTTAGAAATGCAATATTGGATGTCAATAATGGGTATACGTTTTGTTGGATACAAGGACTCAGTGTATGAAGGCCGTTTCAAAGTGATTAATGTGAGCGTCAACAGAGTTTCAAAGATTTTTAGTCTTATACATTCCACACTCAAAGGGCTGCATTGTCATATCCTTCTAAAGTGAATGCATTGGTCGGCGTTATAGTTGAAAAGGCAAATGACACGCTGTTTGACCCATCCTAAAAATGAGCATCAACGAAGCGTCAATGATTTTTGGCCTTGTATCTTGGAAAATCCATGGGCTGTGCAGCAACATTAACTCATAATCAAACTATCAGCCGCCTCTCTAGGCAAAAAGGGTTCCAACATCATCGCTGCTATGTCCTAAAAATGAGCGTCAACGCAGAGTCAATGATTTGTAGCATGGCATCTTGGAAAATGCATGGGCCGTGCGGCGACATTGACTCATAATCGAAATATCAGCCGCCTGTCTAGGTAAAATTGATTGTGACAACATCCATGCTATGTCCGAAAAATGAGTGTCAACGGACCGTCAATGATTTGTTGCCTTGCATTGTGGAAAATTCAAGGGCTGTGCGGCGACATTAACTCATAATTGAAATATTGGCCACCTCTCTTGGGAAAATTGGTTGCGACAACATCGCTGGTATGTTTTAAAAATTAGCATCAACGGAGCTTGAACGGCTTTTAGCCTTGCATCTTGGAAAATGCAAGGGCTGTGCAGCAACATTGACCAGTAAACAAACTTTGGGCTGCCTTGCTAGGCAAAAATGGTTGAAACAACATCGCTGCTATGTCTTAAAAATGGGCATCAACAATTTTAGGCCGTGCATCTTGGATAATCAAAGGGCCGTGCAACCCCATTGATCCATAATTGAACTATCAGTCGCCTGTCTAGGCACAAATGCCTCCGAGGACATCGTAACTATGGCCTAAGAATAAGCGTTAATGGATCGTCAATGATTCTAGGCCTTGCATCTTGGAAAATCAAGGGGCTGTGTGACTACATTGATCCATAATTGAACCATCAGCCGCCATTGAGGGGGAAATCGTTGCAACAACATCGTACGTATACGCTAAAACAAGCGTCAACGGAGCGTCAATGATTTTTGATGTTGCATCTTGGATAATCTAAGGGTGATGGAACACCATTGACCCACAATCAACCTATCAGCAGCCTTTATTGGCATAAATGCTAGTGACAATATCGCGTCTGCCTCCTAAAATTGAGCGCCCATGGAGTATCCAGATGTTCGGTGGGGGCTCAGTACGCTGCACAGCAATGACCTGCATTGTGTTGTTCCGAGATTGAGTTCTACGCGGTCAGTCTTTTCAATATGTCTTTGTATACAACTTCACAAATATGCATGCAATGTCTCACAGATCTGATTTTTTTGCTTTTAGCTCTAGAGTAAATATTTCAGAATCTGCATTCTGCTTTACTATAACGTAACTTTGGGCCATCTCTCGAGTCGGATTACCCAGCTTTCCAATTCCTACTGCCCTGTCGGTTTCAAAATCTTTTATTACCTCATTGCTAGAGATTATGATCTCTTCCGAAAATGAAGGTGTCTTTATTCGTGATTTGAGCGACCATAGTTTACAAATTATCTTCGATGCTTGGTGGGCTCCAATGAATGTAGGCTTGAAACGTCGTATTGCTCGGAATGATTCTAGATGCGCGTCATTATGGCGATTTTCTTTGCACTGCGGATTTGAGGTGACCGGCAGCCCTGGAATTATATGTATCATTTGTCATCAAGTTCTTCGCCATCCATCAGAACATGGAACCAGCTCAATGGGAAAACACTTGCTGGCAAAAGTTCACATCGCAAAGTTAAATGAGTTAACAGAGTCAGAAGGTACTGAACTGACTAGTTCGATGGTTAATGAAGCACCTTTGGCCATCCTGAAGAGGCAAGGAAGTAGAGGTATTCCAATAGTCAGTTTGCAGAGGAAACTGATATTTGACATCTAGGTTGATCCATATTGACTGAAATGACTGACAAAACGCTCCAGACTGGCAGCTAAGGACATTGAAACTTCCGAATCTCACCATGACACGTGGAATCGCTACGTCCTGTAAGGATATGCTTCGCCTGATAATTCATGGAACACTAAATTGAATCTCGAGCTACGACTGTCATATAAAGCATTCTGATGTGACCAAGTGCTGCCATCCGCCATGACCTGTAGCAAGATTTGCCGGAGGGATTACCCACTTACTGCGGATGTGACTAAGAAGCAATTGCCGTTACAAAATAATGTGAGATTAGCATTGCACGGATGGACATCAATGAACAAACTAGCCATATAGTCAGTCATTGTTTACTACATGGATCAAAATTGGGCATTGTGAGAAGTACAAATCGCTTTTGATCAGGTTAATCGCCTATTCTTTTCTGGTTTCAAACGCTAATTCATGATGATAGGTCAGGGGCCATCATACTGGCGCAAGGCTAGCCGTATATGTGAAGGACGTGCTTGATCATTTCGAGCTTACCGACAGCTGATTGCTAGGAATTACAACTCACAATGCTTCCCCACATTACTCGATGACTCGCAAGCTGCATTTGACACTTGAGGAATGCGGGATCGAGTGGCCTGCATTGAGGAACCACATACCATGCATGGTGCACATCATACAGCCGGCTGTAGGTGCATTCATGAGTAGTAATATCGAAAAAGGCCGCACCAAGTCTTGGAAAGCCCATGAGCACGATCAGCTATTTAGACAGAATGAAAGCACAGACATTGGGATGAGTCAAAGACTTCGAAAAGAGGGCAATGCTCGAATCAACAAGGTGTCAGCCATGAGACCCTGTTTAGCAAAGATAATTGAGAAAGTACGTATTTCAAGATATTTTGAAAGTCCTGAAACCGACCTTCATATAGCAGAGAATGCTTGGTCTATCGATTATGCTGACACCTGGCTGTTGAAAGGAGTTCATTGACTGTCATATCGCCAAAGTTCCCATTGCAGTACTACATATTATATATGTGAAGATACATCGCAACTCGATACAGGAGTTGGTTGAGCAAGTCTGCCGATTACGAGAATTCATCCGCGAGTGGCTCCAACATTCAAAATACACTGATTACCAGCCACTCTTCACAACACAGGATGAATGGACCATTGTCAAGTACATCATGGAAGATTGAGGCCATTCCGATATTGGACCATGTGGATGTCGAACAGGCATACAGTGACATTGCATCATGTACTCACAGTCCACAATGAGATGTTCGATCATATGGATGGCGTCATGCGAGCTTTGGCTGAGAAGAAGACTCAATGGACTGAAGACTTGTTCATTGCCATGAATTTAGCGCGACAGATGCAGTCCAAATATTATGCTGAAGTGACTGCAGCGATGGGTATGTTTATCATTACTGCACATATCCTCGATCCTTTCCGGAAATTGCGATTGTTTTGGAAGTGGGACAAGAGAATGGATATTGATCCTGAGGACGAGACATCTTATACTACACAATACCAGGAGGCCTTTCTGATGTATGTGGAGAATTAATATTCTGCCAAACATCAATGTGTGCCAGTCAATAGACCTGAAAGTGTACCAAGCAACAATCTTGTCCCCTCCACAACATCTTTAGGATCCTGTCAATCATTCCCTGATCCATATGATTTGTCCAGCGATGTTGAAGAATACTTGACGCCTAACAATGTGGCTGAAACGACATGCGGATGAATTAATCGCGCAGCATACTCTTTGACCGCCTCCAGGCTCTATTTGAATTCACTGCCAGAAACACCCAAGAACTAAGGGCAAATTAATCAAAATCTGAATGATTACCACTCCGACCCAATGGAGATTAACACTACATTTTGGATGCCGGATATAACTGACTGCTAGCGCCAACAGGGGGAATTGCACTCAATCTTCGCTGATCACTCCAATGTGGCACGCGAAATTCTCTCTATACTACCACATGGTGTTGGAGTGGAGGCCAGATTTGCCCATGGGCGAGATGTTCTCAGCTGGAGGCAGTCAAAAACCACAGGCGAGACCCGGCACAAAATGGTTGTTGTAAGGGAGTTGGCTCAAGTCAATACCGGGATCTTGGCAGGCAATAACCCAGCATTGGATACAACAAACACAGAACATGACTCAGAAATGAAGAAAGAGGCAGAGGAAAGAACATTGCACAGAATGGCCAAGGTCTACGACTTGTTGGAGATGGTGCAGGGCAGCCAAAACCTACCTGCTACACAGAAAGAATCTTGCACTCAAAACATGCAGATGACAGTTCTACAATACACTTCGGATACGGAAGGGATCGTGAAAGCATCCTGGTCACACTTTCATCATGATGGTGCGGCTGCATTTACATTGTCAGATAGATCACCTTTGCCACCAGCATTGTCTGCAAAGGACCTGCCTGGAGGATGAAGTCAAATAAATAATATCCACCAAATCACACAAATCAAATGTCATCCAGGCGAAAGTGATGAGGATTGCATGCCTGAAAACATCTCAGACACCAAAAATTGGCTTAACTGGAATGGGGACTTGGATAATCCAAATGACATTGAAGACAATTGCGCGGCAGACGATGAATCTGTTATAGAGCAAGACAATGGCATCGGGAATCTGGAATGCCCAGAGCCGCGGGATGTAAGTGCTGCACCAAATGTCCCTGGATTGTATCAGCCAACGTGCAAGTCAAAGAGAGAGTCTGAGAAGGTGTTGGTGACGGTCAATGCAATCGAAACGAGGAGGAATAAGGGTATCGAGAAATAGTAGGACAGAATGCATCAATGTTTCACCACCTTCTTTATGTAGCTTGACCGAGAGTTTCAGTTATAGATATATCACGGGCGAATGGTGAGCAGTCGCTTGCGAATATAGGTTCATAAATAGATGTATAGCAGGTGCACTGAATCTTTTCGCAAGAGATAAAAATTTTAGTAGATTGGGAGCGCACAGTGTAAGATTATTACTGGGCTCGGCTTTGCCACATGGCCCAGTCCCTATCTGCCAGAAAGACAACCAACAAGTTCAAATCATGATGAAAATGATTAATGATGGCAGCAGATATTGAATGGACAATACATTAAAATGAGCATCAGAGGAGTGTCAACGATTTGTGCTCTTGTAAGTACGGCAATTGAACAGTGATTTGGTTGCAGTTATGCATAACCTACATATTGGCAGCTTATATAGGCAAAAGAGACAGCAACACAGTCAGCGCCCTATTCTGAGAATCAGCGTCAAGGGAGTGTCAACGATGTTTAGCTTTGCATCCTGGGTAATTATCTTGGGATTGGTTGCAGACATCCATTCAAGAGATATTGGCAGCCGTTGGGCTAGAGTTAGCAACGGTTCGGGACTGTCACTTCGGGTCTGGGTCCAGGCCCAAACCGAACCGTTGCCAAAGTGGCGGTCCGGGTTGTCAATACACCCGAACTGTCAACTCGGTTACGGTTCGATAGAAATCTCCCAACCCATCTGGATTGGGTGGGATGTGAGTGGGTCGCACAGCGGGTCCATGTATAAAGTCATATTAGGCTCTTGTTGTTGCAGTTTGATAATAGTATCTTATCAAAATCGCATATTCAACAGCCAATACTGTGTTTTTGCATGATTTGCAGTTTGTGATATTGATCATTTTGGAATCCATGAATTTCCTTTGATATATTTTCTTTTTGCCCATCAAGGTGGTCAATAGTTCCATTATGAGCTCGAATATCCATGCGATGCCTTGATTACCAAATATGCAAGACCAAAAATTGTTGATGCTCCGTTGACGCTGATTTTCAGAATGCGGCAGGGAGCATTTCGCTGTTGCTTTTGCCCCTAAAGACTGCCATTATCTCATTAATGGATGTCTGCAACCAATCAGAACTTACATTACCCAAGATGCAAAGCTAAAAATCAATGACGCTCCGTTACAGCTCATTCTTAGAATGAGGCAGTGACTATGTTGCTGTCTCTTCTGCCTACAAATGCCGCCAATACATCGGTTATGCATAACAGCGACCAAATTACCATTCAATTACTGTACTTACAAGACCAGAAATTGTTGACGCTCTGTTGACGCTCATTTTCAGAATCTAGCAGTGACTGTTTCGCTTTCTCTTTTGCCTATAATGGCTGCCAATATGATGATTATGCATAACAGCGAGCAAATAACTACCCAATTACCTTACTTACAAGACCAAAAATTGTTGACGCTCTGTCGACGGTTATTTTATGTGGTAGTGGCATTGTCACTAACAATATTGCCAACAAAGGCTGCCAGTACTACGAGTATGGGTCAATATTGTTCCATAGCCGTTGGATTATGCAAGATGCAACACCATAAATCCTTGATGTTCCGGTGACGCTCATTTTCAGAACGTGGCAGTGACTGTGTCGCGTTCTGTTTTGCCTATAAGGGCTGCCAATACGTCGGTTATGCATAACAGCAAGCAAATCACAGCTCAAATACATTACTTACCAGACCGAAAATTGTTGACGCTCCGTTGACGCTCATTTCCAGAATGTGGCAGTGACTGTGTCCGTTACTCCTTTGCCATGAAAGGCTGCCAGTTCGTTGGTCATGGATAGCAGTAACCAGGTCACTTTTCAATTACGGTACTTTCAAGACACAAAATCGTTGACACTCTGTCGACGCTCATTTGAATGTACTGTCTAGTCACCTACTGCTGCCATTAATAATTTCATGCATCATTATTTGAACTTGGTTGTTGCCTTTCTGCTTGATCAGGACTTGGCTCTATGGCAAAGCCGAGCCCAGTAATATTCTAGCACTCGTTGCTCTCATCCTGTTAAAATTTATATATCTTGCCAAATAATTCATATTGCCCACTATACCTTTGTTTATTAAACAGTATTCCCACGTGACTGCTCAACATTCTCCCATGAAATTTCTCCAAATGAAATTCTCGGTCAAACTACATAATGAACTTGGTGATAATACATTGACGCATTCTGTCCTACTCTTTCTTGATCCCCTTATTCCTCCTCATTTCCATTATATTCACCGTCATCAATGCCTTGTCAACCTTTGTGTTTGACCGTCCAATAGGCCGAATCAATCTGGGAACATTCGGTGCGGCACCCACATTTCGCTACTCCGGGGTTTCTGAATCCTCTCTGCTGTTGTCCAGTGCTATATCAGATGTGTTGTCTGCCTCCCAGTCGTCTTCGCTGTTGTTTGGATTATCCAAGTCCCCATTCCAGTTAAGCAAATATTCAGTGTCTGAGATGCTTTCAGGTTAACTATCCTCATCACTTACAGCAGGATGGCGGTCGATTCGTTTGATTCGGCAGACATGCAATACTTGAGTTCGTCCTCCAGGGAGGTCCCTTGCAGAAAAAGCTGGTGGCACAGGCGATCATTCTGAAATTTTAAATGCAGCCGCACCATCATGTTGAAAGTGTGACCAGCATTCTTTGACGATCTCCTCAGTATCTGAAATGTACCCTATGGCTGTCATTTGTTTGTTTTGAATGTGAGATTTCTTCAGTGCAGCTCGAAAGTTTTGGCTACCCTGCCACAACTCCAATAGAACGTGGACCTTAGCCATTCAGTGCAACTTCCTTTGCTCCGCCTCTCTCTTCATCTCCATGTCGATTTCAGTACTGGTTGTATCCAATTGTGGGTCATCGGCAGCCAGTAATCCATTATTGGCTCGAGCAAACTGCCTTACTATGACCTTTTCGTGATGGGTCTCTCCTGTGGTTTTTGACTGCCTCCACCCGATCACATCTCGCCCAAGGGAAAAACTGGCCTCCACTTGAAGACCATGAGGTATGATAGGGGATATGTTGCGCGCCACACTAGAAGGATGGGGATACTTTGAGTGTGTTTCGTCTTGCTGGCACCACCAGTCGGTGATACCAGGTAACCAAAATGTACTACTAATCTCCATTGGGTCGGAGTGGTAATCATTAAGATTCGGATTAATTTGCCCCCAGTTCTGTGGTAAATCAGGAGATGAATTCAAATAGAGCCTTGCGGCGGTCAATAAGCATGCTGCACGATCGCTTCGTCCGGGCATCATTTCGGCGACATTGTTAGGCATTATGTATTCTACATTATCGCTGGACAAATCATATGGATCCTGAGATGATTGACCAGATCAACAAGCCATTCCTGAGGAGAAAAGATTGTTGTTCGGTACGTTTTCGGGTTCAATCACCAGCAAACGTCTATGTTTAGCGCAGTACTCGTTCTCCACATACTTCAGAAAGGCCTCCTGGTATTGGGTAGAATAAGCAGTCCTGTTCTCAGGATTGATATCCATTCCCTTGTCCCACTTGCTAAACGATCGCAACTTCCTGAAAGGATCCAGGATATGTGCTGAAATGAGAACCATACCCTTTGAAGGAGTAACTTCAGTATAATATTCGGACAGCTTCTACTGCGCAAAATTCACGGCGAAGTATACGTCTTCCTACCATCAAGTCTTCTCCTTGACTAATGCTCGCATCATGCCATCCATATGATCGAACATGTAATTGTAGACATTGATGACAGAATGCAGAGTAATGGTATGCCTTTTCGACATCCACAGGGTCCAGTACTGGAAGGGCTGTAAAACATCCATGACAATCTTGACAATATTCCATTCATTCTGCGTTGTGAAGAGTGGCCGGTAATCGCTGTATATTGGATTCTTAAGCCACTCCCAGGTGAATTCTCGTAATCATATGGCTTGCTCAAGCAACTCCAGTGTTGAATTCCACTGTGTTTTCACATCCATAATTGGTAGGACTGCAATTTGTACTTTGACTTCTTGACAGTCAATGAACTCGTTTCGATGCCCAGATGTCAGTGTAATCAATATAGCAAGCATTCTCTGCTATATGAAGGTCAGTTTCAGCACTTTCAAAATATGTTGAAATATGTACTTTCTCAATTATCTTTGCTAAACCTGGTCTTATGGCAGACACTTTGTTGATTCTAGCATTGCCCTCTTTTCGAAGTCTTTGGCTCTTCCCAATGTCTGTGCTTTGATTCTCTCCAAATTGGTAATTGCGCTCATGGGCTTCCCAAGACTTGGTGCGGCCTTTTACACCAAGACTGCTCATGAATGCTCCCAAATCAAGCTGAATGACATGCGCCATGCATGGTATGTGGTTTCTCAATGCGGGCCACTCGATTCCGGAGGCCTCAAGGGTAGATTGTAATTCGCGAGTCATCAAGTAATTTGAAGAAGCGTTCTCTGTTGTTATACCTAGTAAACGGCCGTCAGTGAGCTCAAAACGATCAAGAACTTACATCAAATATCCGGCTATCTGTGCTCCAGTATGTTGACCCTAGACCTGTAATCCTTATTGCACTTTCGAAATAGGAGAAGAATGGGCTATTAACTTCATCGAATGCCAGTTGTACTTCTCGCACATCCTCATTTCGATCCATAGAATAGGCAATGACAGACGTCAAATCTAATTTGTTCGTTGATGTCCATCCGTCTATAGCTAAACTAACTTTGGTTCTTCACGGCAATTGCTTCATAATTGCATACACGGGCTGTGTGTATTCCCTCCGGCAAATTTTGCTCAGTTTTGGGGCTGACGGCAACACCAACTCGCTTCATAATGTGTTGTATGAACCTCGTAGCTCACGGTTTGATATCGCGTTCCATGGTGTATGGGCCGAAACAAATCCTAACACGAGGTAGCGATTGCAGGTGTCTTGGTGAAATTGGGCAGTTTGAAAGTCCTTTGCTGCTAGTTTAGAGCGTTTTGTCTGTCAATTCAGTCAGTATACTTAATACCTAAATGTTAAATGTGAATTTTCTTTGCGAACTTACAATCGGAATACCTCGACTTCCTGGCATCTTTCGTATGGCCAAAGCTGTTTCATCGACCGTTGAACTAGTCAATTCGGTTACTTATGACTCTGTTAGTTCGTTTTACTGTGCGATGTGCGCTTTTGCCCGCAAGTGTTTGCCCATTGAGCTGGTCCCATGTTCTGATGGATGGCAAAGAACTTGATGACAAACGATACATATGATGCCAGGGCTGCCAGTCATCCCAATTCCGCAATGTAAAATCCAAGATGCAAGACCAGAAATCATTGACACTCCGTTGGGGCTCATTTTTAGGAGGTGCTAACGATATCGTTGCTGGCCAATTTGCCCATACACATGGCCAATACTGTGATTATGGCTTAACTCTGTCGCACAGCCCAGTGGTTATCCAAGATGCAAGACCAGAAATCGGTGATGCTCCGTTGACACTCATTTCTAGGATAGGGTAATGAGCATGTTGCCTGCCTTTTTACATCTAAAGCTGCCCAATAACTCCTCCTTGAATCGATGTGACTATGGAACACTTTGATTGCCGAAAAGATCTGACTAAAATCATTGACGCTCTGTTGATGCTCACCATAGAGACATACTAACAGCTATGTGGCGCACAACAATTTTGCATAATGTTCATACAGTTGTTATTGACCGGCAATATACCGTTTCTATGTATAATCATTTCCATCCAAACGCATTGAGGCCTCTGAATCTCTGAGCCACCACCATTCAGGTCATTTGTTGGATAAATGATGTAGCTCCGTCGCGTTTTAGCGTTTTCAGCCAGCAGTTTATGGCATACAGATCCATCTACTAATTTTAGATATATAGAGCCCGACTTCCTGACCTTTCATTTTCGAGCTTGTTTGCCTCAATTTCCATGACGTACCATAAGCAATTATCAAAATCTCCACCCTGTGCAGCAGTTCTGAGCGGAGAGTTATGTAGTTGGCTGCATGGACTAATGCAACATGACGGCTGCCATTCATCAGGGTTCAGACTGCGCACTGACCGCTCACTCTATTACTCGTATGACATCACTGTCTTAAATTGTGTTTGTCAATTTGGTGTCTCTTTTAGGTTTTGCTTTCTGATGTAACTGTAACAGGCAAGTCTATATCAAGTTTGCTGGTCATCTATCACCAAGATTTGGAGTCTACAACTTTCGCATGGCCCATACGACCCTTGCACACACACTGATGACATATCATGTCTCACAATTTGGTCAAAGAAGTCCAGATAAAGCTGACACGTAGCAAAACAGGTACACAAATCAATTTTACAGGAGATAGGTCGTCAAAATTGACCATTTGGCTATCTGTTCCTCCGGCGACCTGGGAACCATCACCATATCTTCTTCCGTATCCGATTTCTATATGGTAATTAACTAGGGAGGCTATATGCAGGGGTAAAAGCTGCCAGGTTCAACAAGCTTTGCATCCTGAATTGGAGTCGAATGTGGCACAATGTCGGGCGAGAAAACTGGTATGAATTTGTGTGACTGTGGTTTCTCCGAACCGAGCCTCATGTGACTACTTCCTGGTCGAGAAGTCACTGGTGGCATTTGCGATTGTCCGCGGACGATGTCAGGAGTCTGCACAAGCTCTCCAAACGTTGTCAGGGATGGTGTGGCTGCAGTCATGTCTATTGGGGCTTGAAAACTGCCGGAACCTCCAATTCGGCAGTCCCATACTACCTATGTCTCTCACAGAAGTAGTTGGCTGCGTCCCCCCATCCTGGGTGCGGCAATTCATCAAGCCTCATCTGTTTCTGCTGAAAACTCTCCATGCGGTGCTGTACTGTTTTGGAGAATGAGCCCATCACCTAGCCAGGTTCATCATCATCATCACTCAGCTTGCCGAGCTCTGTATCTTCTTCAACATCTTCCTCATCTTCCCCATCCTGCTCATTGTTGGAACTTGCAAGATCGCTCAAACTGTCTCCAATAGAATTTAACATCTCTTCAAACTTTTTTTCCTGCATTATGGTTGTCACTCCCGTGTTTTCAGCAGTATTCATATCTTCCTGCTCTTGCATAATCACTGTCTCTGCGTCTTGAACTCGCTTTCTTGCAACAGCGCTTTCTCTCTCCAGATAATCCTTGATGGATCTCTCGTTCTCTTCATTGGGTAACAAGTGCGTTTCCCGTCATTCCTCCGCCGAAAGCTTCTTTTCAGATCGTAAGCTGCACAATGCTCCCCACGCTCGGACCCTCTCTGCCGCCATGCCGCGCTTGCCTTCATTCGCTTGATGACGTTGACGTGTGGACTACTTTGTCGATTTGCTGTATTTGCACTCCGGACTTGCCGAAATGTTCTTTTTCGGAGAAGTAACCATTCCATCTTGTGTTGACCTTGTTGTTGGGCGAGATGTTGGATGATGTAAGATATGGACCACATGGAGGCAAGCTGAGTGTTTTATGTGAAGGTTCGTACATATGATCAACTCGAATGAAGCAAAATCACGGTTTTGACTGTCATCTCATTCGGAATACTAATCCTTACCATATGTCATGACTGGATGGTTAGCGTCTGTCTCTTGTAACATCCCGGCGATGTGTTGAGACAAACATCACCAGATGTCCTTTCCTTCGAAGAATTTCCTTTTTATATCGATCAATCATGCGATTTCAGCTGGCGTTCACATCAATGTATCCCTCCCAACGAACAAACAATATCGGACCAACATACTGCAAATTGCGGGACTGTTGGAAACCCCTGCAACCTGTAGCTATATGCAGCAGGATATATTTCGAGTAGAATGTGCAAGTTGACTATCATTCATTCCATTGCAACGTGGGGCTAACTATATATTGCTTAGGACTTCACACTTTTCGTTATCATCTTCTGGACCTTTTCTACAATAGCAAGTCATGGCTCCATAAACACTTCAGCCCGGTGTGGTTGAATCCGAATAGAGCCGAACGATGGGCACTTCATCGAATGCGCCCCTGGCCGAGACACAGCAGCAACACACACACCGGTTAGTCCACCGTGACACTGCAATTGCAGCCACAGAACATATGACCCAGGACGCACATTGAAAACAAGTACGTACATTCGGACGCAGCAATATTTGGGAGGAGCATGCCATCGGACGGAAGTAGCTGCATATCAATGTAGAAGGAGGCCAACTATCGATATAATGTATAGCTGGTGTACGTAGAGAGCTCCGTGACCAATTCATCACTGACCGGAATGGCAAACCTCCATGGTCAACGAAGGCATTTGTCCACACAGTCCGCGGAATCGAATATCATGATGTCGGCAGCTCTGGGATTGTCGAGTGAAAATCTCGTGATAGAGGTCCCCGGCAGTGGACAAGATAGGCTTTAAAGACCCTAGAGAAGGCTACGGAGTCGTATATGGTTGAGGTAATAGCTGAATTTTTCTTTTAGAAGTGGCAACTAATATCTTCTAGGTTTTCCACATGTCTGCTACTATGGCAAGGCAAGGAGCTTGGGTACAGCTAGAACAGTCCGACATGCGCCTTGCCTTGAATATGGCCAATATGGCCAAAGGAGGGTTTCTGCGCACTGCAATGGAGGAAATGCAACAACGTATCCATAAACCTCAGACTGAAGTCCGAGAACAGAAGAAGCGAGTGGTTGAGTTTCCTGGGCATTAAAAGGTGAAGGCTGTGATAGAAACACACCCAGCAATGGTTTATAAAAATCAGACTGACGGCTTCCTTCCCTGCCAAAATGGCACAGCAAAGGATCCGCAGACATCCTGGAGACACTAGGGAAGCGGTGCACCACCAACCGGACCGGCGGCACCTCTGCCCAGAACCCCAACTCCGCCCGGAATGCCACCTCCGCTAACTGGAGACAGCGAGGAAACTGAAAGTTATGAAATAGATTGTATGCCATCCAGGTGTGTGAATTTACATTCTCCGCTTCCCAATACTCAATTTTTCAATCATCATGCATATGCCAAGGATAGCAAGCACTATAAGGATTTTATTCCAGATTTGCTGAGTACACTATCTGATGCATGGCAATGCCGCTGACATTGATTTTCACGACGAGAGCAGCCTTTTGAGCGGATCTGACTGTGAAGATGAGCATTGATTGAAAGGAACGGGATTTTTGAGTATTATCATTATCTACAATTAGTGGACACTTTAAAGTATATTTTAAAGAATATATTTATATGCACAATTAAAGAATCATGCAGTGATAAAGGAAAACGTACATGAAAAGGATGGAACGACTGCCAAAATAAAGTTATTGATGTTCTATACCAAAGTGAATGGTTGCATAATGTGGATACGCCTGCGGCGAAATAAGTGTCAACGCAGCGTTAACGATTTATTATCCTGTAAGTCAGGTTATTGAAATGTGAATTAGTCGTTGTTATCTATAATCATTGTATTGGCCGTCTTTCAAGGCAAAACAGAATGTCACACTCTCCCTGCCCCATCTTGACACTGAGCGTCAACTGAGCGCCAATGATTTTTGGTCTTGCATCTTGGGTAATCTAGGTGGCAAATGATCACAGATATCTATAAACAAGGTTTTGGCAGCCTTTATAGGCTGATAGGCAAGATATGTTCCTGCGGCAGCATCCCAGACAATCACAACTTAATTTGTTCTCAAAGTTGCAACTCAGTGATCAGGAACGTTTTAGCCTGAAAAACCAGTCAAAACTCTGTATATTGACAATAGCGACCATCTCGCGCTTTGAAAAACAATCATGCAAGGTCAAAAATCATTGACACTCCACTGATTCTCATTTTCAAGATCGGGCTGGGAGCATGTCGCTTTCTCTTTGGCGTACAAAGGCGGCCAATACTATGCTTATGTATAACAAAGACCAAATCACGCATCAGTTACCGGACATACAAGACAAACAATCGTTGACGCTCTGTTGACGCTCAATTTCAGAATGGGGTATGGAGCGTGTCACTTTCTCTTTTGATTTGAAATGCGGCCAACACCTCATTTATGATCGTCTACATCCAATCGCCACCTAGAATACCCATGATGCAAGACCAACAATCATTGACACACCATTGACTATCATGTTCAGGATAGGGCAGGGAGTGCTTCTCTGTTGTGTTTGGTTATAAAGGCAGCCGCTGAATCCGAAAGGACAATCGGGTACCATAGTTATCATTTTGCGATTAGCTGTAGTGTTAACAACCGTTCCGGCCTGTCACTTCAGATGTGGGTTCGGGTCGAAAGCGAAACTTTGCCAAATTGACGGTCCGGGTCGTCAAGAAACCCAAACAGTCCACTCGGGTACAGTCTGATGGCAAGCTCTCAACCCAATTGAATCTGGCAGGTTGACAGCGGGTCGCCCAGCGGGTCTAGCTATAGATTCATTTAACGCTCTTGTATTTGCAGTTTGTTAATAGTATCTTATCAAAATCGCGTTTTCAGCAACCAATAATGCGCTTTTGGATGTTGTGCAGTTTGCAATACCAATTAATTTGGGATCTGTGTTTCACCTTTGATAAATGGTATTTTTACCTATCAAGGCGGTCAACAATACTGTTATGCGCACGAAGATCCGCAGGATGCCTTGATCAAGAAATATGTAACACCTCAAACTGTTGACGCTCCATTGACGCTCATTGTCAGGATGGGGCAGGGAGTATGTCGCAGTTGTTTTTGCCAGTAAAGGCTGCCAATATCTGATAAATGGATGTTTGCAACCAAACGGATCATAAATTACCCAAGATGCAATGCTAAGAATCATTGACGCTCCGTTGACGCTCATTCCAAGAATGGGGTGGTGACCATGTTGCAATTCACTTTCACCCATACAAGTTGCCAATACATCTGGTATAAAAAACAACGACCAAGTCACTGGTGAATTAATGTACTTACAAGACCACAAATCGTTACCGCTCTGTTGACGCTCATTTTAATGTATTGTCTATTCAACATCTGCTGCTGTCGATAATTGTTTTCATCATGATTTGACCATATTGGATGTCATTCTATCCAATTGAGACTCGGCCCTGGGGCACAGCCAAGCGGGGTAATATTCATCCACTGTTCACTCTCACACAACTAAAAATGATGTATCTCACCAAATGATTCATTGCGCCTTCTATACATCTGTTTATCAACCGATATCCATAACCTACTTCTCACCATTCGCCCATAATATATCTCTCACTGAAACTCTCGGTCAAGGCACATAATGAAGCTGGTGAACCATTGACACATTATGTTCTACTTTGTCTTCACTCGTTTATTTCTCCTTGTGTCTATTGCACTAACTGTCAGCAACACCTTTTCAGCCAGTGTCTTTGACTTTCGGGTTGGCCGAACCAATCAGGGAACATTTGGGGCGGCACTCACAGCCTGCTGCTCTGGGCATTCTGGATCCTCGATGCCATTGTTGTGCTCTATATCGGATTCATCGTCTGCTGCGCAATCAGCCTCATTGTCATTTGGATTATCCAAGTCGCCATTCCAGTTTAGCCAATTTTCGGTGTCCGAAATGCTGTCCGGTGCGCTATCCTCATCACTGTCGACTGGATGACGGTTGATTCTCCGGATCCGGCGGACATTTATGATTTTAGTTTGTCTTCCAGGGAGGTTCTTTGCAGACAAAGCTGGTGGCAAAGGTGATATCTCTGACAATTCAAATGCAGCTGCACCATCATCTTGAATGAGTGACCAGGAGGCTTTGACGATCTCTTCTGTGTCCAAAATGTATCCAAGGGCTGTCACCTGCTTGTTTTGAGAATCAGATTCCATCTGTGTAGCACTTAGGTTCTGCATGCCCTGCCACATCTCCAAAAAGTCATGAACCTTGGCCATTATGTGCAATGTCCTTTCCTCCGGCTCTTTCTTCATTTCCGGTCGTTTTCTGTGTTCATTGTATCCGATATGGGGTAATCGCCCTCCAAAATCCCATTATTGACTCGAGCAAACTGCCTTACGATGACTTTTTCGTGAAGGCTCTCGCCAGTGGTTTTTGACTGCCTCAAGCCAATAACATCTCGCCCAAGGGAAAAACTGGCCTCCACTCTGACACCATGGGGTATGATAGAGAATATATCACGTGCCACATTGGAGATATCAGCGTACTTAGAGCGCGTCTCCTCTTGTTGGCGCCACCAGTTGGTTATGTCCGGTAATAAAAATGTACTGCTAATCTCCATTGGGTCTGAGTGGTAATCATAGGGATTTGGATTAATTTGCCCCCAGTTCTTTGGCGCTTCAGGCGGGGAATTCAAATAGAGGCTGGCAGCGGTTGATAAGTGAGCTGCGCAATCGCTTTGTCCGGGTGTCATCTCGGCCACATTGTTAGGCATTAAGTATGCTTGATCATCATTGGACGAATCGTACGGATCAAAGGATGAATGACACGATCCAGATGCGGTTGCAGAGGGGACGAGTTTGCTGCTCAGCAAGCTTTTGAGTTTCTTGTCTGGCAAATATCGATGTTTGGCACAGTAATCATTCTCGACGTACGCCAGAAAGGCCTCTGGGTATCGGGGAGTATGGGATGTCTCATCCTCAGGATTAATATCCATTTCCTTGACCCACTTTCAAAATGATCGCAACTTCCGGAAAGGACTCAGGATATGTGCAGAAATGAGATGCATGCCAGTCGTTGGAGTCACTTCAACTTAGTATTTCGACAGCTTCTGTCGAGCTAACTTCACAGCGAAGAACAAGTCTTCCTTCCATTGAGTCTTCTTCTTAGCCGAAGTTCGCATCACCCCATCCATGTGATCGAACATGTCATTGTACACTGTGATAGAGTGATGCGATGTGACTGTATACCTCTTTGACATCCACAGGGTCCAATATCGAAATGGCCTCAATTCTTCCATGACATACTTCACAATGGTCCATTCATCTTGAATTGTGAAAAGTGGCCAGTATTCAGTAAATTGTGGATTTTGGAGCCACCCATGTGTGAATTCCTGTAATCGGTAGGTGCGCTCGACCAACTCCACTGTTGAGTTCCAATTTGTCTTCACATCCATAATCGGGAGTACTGCAATGCAGACCTTCGCTTTTTGACAGTCAATGAACTCGTTTCGGAGACCAGGTGTCAGCGTAATCAACACCGCAAGCATTCTCTGCTACATGAAGGTCAGTTTCAGCAATTTCAAAACATCTTGAAATACATACTTTCTCGATTATCTTTGCTAAACCTGGTCTCATGGCCAACACGTTGTTGATTCTAGCATTGCCCTCCTTGCGAAGTCATTGACTGTTCCCAATGTCTATGCGTTCATTCTCTCCGAATTGCTAATTGCGCTCATGGGCTTCCTAAGACCTGGTGGGGCCTTGAACACCGAGACTGCTCATGAATTCACCCAAAGCCAGCTGTATGACGTGCGCCACGCATGGTATATGGATCATCAATGCAGGCCACTCGATTCCAGAGGCCTCAAGTGTCGATTGCAGCTCACATGTCATTGAGTAATTTGAGGAAGCATTATCAATCGTAATACCAAGTAAATGGCCATCGGTATGCTCAAACCGATCAAGCACATCCTTCAAATCAACGGCTAGCCTTGCTCTAGTATGTCGGCCCTTGACCTATCATCCTTATTAGCTTTCCAATGTGGAAAGGAATAGGCCATCAAACTCATCGAATGCGAGTTACACTGCATGCAATGCCCAATTGCGATCCATATTGGCAGCAATGACCGATGTTGTGGCTAGTTTGTTCTTCGATGTCCATCCGTCCAATGCTAAATTAACTTTATTTTGTGACACCAACTTAGTCTTAATTCCATCCACAGTCAGTGCATGTTCCCTGCGGAAGATGTTGCGCAGGGTCATATAGGACGGCAGCACTGGGACATCACATAATGCCTTATATGACCATCGTAGCTCTCGATTCAATATAGCGTTCCATAGATTATGTGCGGAAACCAATCTGAACATGAGGTAGCGATTCCACGTGTCTTGGTGAAATTCGGAAGTTTCAAATTCCTTAGCTGTCAGTTCGGAACGTTTTGTCTGTCATTTTGGTCAATATGGAATATCCTGGATGTCAAATATGATTTGACTCTGCGAACTTACAATTGTTATTCCTCGACTTCCTTGCCTGTTCAGGGTGCCCAAAGCTGTTTCATCAACCGTCGAACTAGTCGATTCAGTAACCTCTGACTCTGTTAATTCCTTTAACATTGCGATCTGAGCTTATGCCGGCAAGTGTTTCCCTATTGAGCTTGTTCTATGTTCTGATGGATGGCGAAGAACTTGATGACAAACTATACATATGATGCCAGGGCTGCCAGTCGCCTCAATTCCGCAGTGTCAATAGAATCGCCACGAAGGTGCATGTCTAGAATTATTCCAGGCAATCAGCCACTTCGAGCCTAGATTGATTGAAGCCCACCAAGTATCGAAGATGATTTCTGAAGTACAGTGACTCAAATCTCAAACAATGACACGTTCATGTTTGGAAGAGATCTTAGCTCGAGCAATGAGGTGTTGAAAGATTTTGAATCCGACATGGCGGTAGGAACTAGAAAGCTCGGTAATCCGACTTCAAAGACTGGCGAAAGTAACAATACAGTAAAGCAGACTGCGGCTTCTTAACTATTGACTCTACAGCTACAAGCAAAAAAATCAGATCTGGAAGACATTGGATGCATATTTGTGAAGTTGTATACAAGGTCAGATTGCAAAGACTGACCTCGGAAAACTCGCTTTAGCACAATGCAGTTCATTGCTGTGCAGCGTTCTGAGCCTTTACACACTGTTGACGCTCTGTGGGCGCTCAATTGTAGGAGGTGGAGGTGATACTGTCACTCGCATTTTTGGCCATAAACGCTTCCGATGGGTTCATTGTTGGTTATATGCATTCCATTGGCATTAGATTTTTGTTTATGCATGATCAAACATCGTTCACGCTCGGTTGACATTCATTCTGCGACATGGTAACGGTCCTGTTGTAAGGACTTTTGTCTAGAAAGGGGGCCGATAGTTCGATTATGGATTAATGTAGTCACATAGCCCCTAGATTATCCAGGATGCAAGGCCTAAATTTGTTGACACTCCGTGGACGCTCATTATCAGGGCATAGTGACAATGTCGTCGACATCATTTTTGCCTAGAAAGGTGGCCGATAGATCGATTATGGGTTCAGGTTGCCGCAAAGCCCTGGCAGTATCCAAGATGCAAGGCCAGAAGTCGTTGACGCTCTGTTTACGCTCATTTTTTGAACATTGTAGCGATGTGGTCGGAACCGTTTTCTCCTAGACAGGCGGCCGATAGTTTGACTGTGGCTTAATGTCGCTGCACAGCAGTTGCATTATCCATAATGCAAGGCCAAAAATGGTTGACCCTCCATTGACGCTCATTTTTAGGACATAGTACCAATGTTGTCACAACCATTTTTGCCTAGAAAGACGGCCGATAGTGTGATTATGGCTTAATATCGCCGCTCAGCCATTGGACTTTCCCAGATGCATGGCCAAAAGTCGCTGACGCTCTGTTGACGCTCATTTTTATGACATAGTAGCAACGTTGTCACAACCATTTTTGGCTAGAAAGGCGGCCGATAGTTGGATTATGGATTAAACTTGCCGCATAGCCCTTCCATTTTCTATGATGCAAAGGCCAGAAGTCGTTGAGGCTCCGTTAATGCTCATTTTCAGGACATAGTAACGATGTTGTCGCAACAATTTTCGCCTAGAGAGACGGCCGATGGTATGACTATGGCTCAATGTCGCCGCTTAGCCATTGGGATTTCGCAGATGCATGGCCAGCAGTCGTTGATGCTCTGTTGACACTCGATTGGATGACTTAGTAGCGATGTTGTCGCAACAATTTTTGCCTACAAAGGAGGCCGATATTTCGATTATTGATCAACGTTGCCACCCAGCCCTTGCATTGTATATAATGGAAGGCCAAAAGTCATCGACGCTCCGTTGATGCTCATTTTAAGCGCAAAGTAGTGATGTTGCCGTAACCATGGGGCCTAGAAAGGCGGTCGATAATTCGATTATGATTCAATGTCACCATGCAGCCCTCTGTGTATTCCATGATGCGATGCCAAAAATCGTTGAATATCTGTTGACATTACGTTGACACTCATTTTTAGGATGTGGCAAAGAGCGTGTCATTTGTCATTTTCGCTATAATGCCCACCTATTCATTCAATTTGGCAGTATGTGACAATGCCGCCCATTGATTGCCGAATGTGTAAGACTAAAAATCGTTGACACTCTGTTGACTTACACATTGATCACATCGAAACAGGCTTTGTACACACAATAATTGTATGCAATGAATCATATACACATTATTGAAATCCAATAGTGCATTTGTATGTATTATCGTTTGCATTCAGCAGCATTGTTACCTCTCAATTTCTGATCAAATGCTATCCACGCTAGCTGAGTGAGTGGTGACATGGCGCTATCACAATCCCGCGCATTCGGCCGGCAATTTAAGGCAGGTAGATCATTTCAATACTTTTTGTCAAATATAGCTCAGCTTCGTCACCGTTCCTTCTCCAGCTCCTTCTCCTCAATATCCAAGATGCACCATAAGCAAATTCAACAATCTCAACCATGTGCACAAGGTCTGTGCGGAGAGTGATGCAGTGGGATACATGAATGAATGCAGCAAGGCGGTCATCGTTCAGACAGATTTGTCATGAGCACTGACCACTCCTTCTATGACACATATGACCTCACTCAGTTACATCATCTTGTTATATTTTGCCACTAATATAGCTTTTGGTTTGTCGCTTAACAGTAACTTCAAGAGAGAAATCGAACGTTTTGGCCCTTTTTCCTCGTGACTTGGATTCTAGAACTTTCACATACTGCCTTCGACCCTTGCACATGCCCAAACGAATTATCATGTCTCACAATTTGGTCACTGAAATCGAGAAACAGCTGACACATAGCAAAATTGGTAAACAACTTGCTTTTCTCCAAGATATGAGATCAAAAATTACACTTTGCCTATCTATTCCTCTCCTGATGCTGGAGCCGTCACCATGTCTTTGTCCGAATCTGAAATCCATATGGTGATTAGCTCGAGGCTATCTGCATGGGTAAAAGCTTAACGGTTCAACAGGATTCGCTTTCAGCAAGGATGACGTGTCGCACTCTGCAGTGGGCTCGAGACCGAAAATGCTCGTGTTCGACTGCGGCTTCACTGAACCTAGCCTGATATTACTACTTCCTGGTTGAGAACTCCGTTGCGGCATTTGCGAAATTCCGGGGACGATCTCAAGACAGTCCATATACTCTCCAAATGTTGTCGGTGCAGGTGCCGCAGCGTTAGCATCCGCTTTGGGGTTGAATGATGGCCGGAACCCTCAATCGAGATGTGCTGTACTTCTTATCTGTTTCACGGAAGTAGTCGGCTGCATCCTCCCATCCCATTTGTGTCAATTCGTCAAGCTTCATCTGCTTCTGCCAAAACCTCTCCATGCGATGCTGTGCCATTTTGCTGATTGTGCCCATCACCCAGCCGGGTTTGTCATCTTCGCTCAGCTTGCCCTGCTCTGTCCCTTCATCATCCTCATCTTCCCCATCCTCCCCATTGTCAGAACTTGCAAGATCACTCAGACTGGGTCGGATAGCCTCCATCATCTCCTCAAAAGACTTTTCGGGCTCTGTGTTCGTTAATCCTGCAAGTTCAGCATGCTTCATATTTTCGTGCGCTTGCTGAACCGCTGCCTCTGCATCTTCAACTCGCTTCCTTGCCCCAGCGGTTTCTCTCTCAACATAATCCTCAATCGAATGGTCTTTCTCTTTATTGCTCAGGAAGTGCGTTTCTCATCGTTTCGCCACCACAAGCTTCTTTTTGGATCTCAAGCTACGCAATGCCCCAAGCGCTCGGACTCTCTCTGCCTCCCAACCGCTCTTGCCTTCATTCGCTTGATGCCATTGTTGGGTAAAGCGCATTGTCGATTGGCCTCATCAGCCCGGCGGAAGTTGCGAAAAGTTTATTTTCGGAGCATTGACCATTCTAGTTTGGGTTGACTTTGTTGTTCAGCAAGATGTTGGGGGTTGCAAGATATGGACAATATGGAGACAAGCTGCTTCTTTCATGTCAAGGTTAGTACATTTACTCATCGAGAACAAAGCAAAACCTGCCTTTTGACTGTCAATAAATCGCGAATAATTATGCTAACCGTACAACATGACTTGATCGTTAGCGATAGTTTCATGCATCATCGTGGGGATTCTTTGAGATAAACATCAGCAGACATCGTTTCCCTCGAACAATGTCCTCTTTATAGCTGACAATCATGCGATTTCGCCTGTGGTACACTGCCATTCATCCCTGTTATGAGACAAACAACCACAGACCGACATATTCCACATTGCGGGGCTGTGGGAAACCCCTGCACCTTGCAGCTATATGCAGCAGAATTCATCTTGAGTATAACGAACATGTTGGCAGCTAATTATTCCATTCTGACATGAAGCTAACTATATGATCCTCAGAACTTCCCACATCTGTTCGTTATCATCTTCCTCTCCAATTCCACCCCAGTAAATCATGGATACACAACCACCTCAGCCAGGTCCGAGCGGATCCAAATCCAGCCGATTGGCAGGCGCATCATGTAATACGTCACTTATCAGCACACAGCAGAAACGCAGACACCAGTTAGTCCACCGCGACGCTGCCAATGAAGCCACCAAAAATATGCCCTAGGATGCACATTTGAGAATCCTCCATATGAGTGGAAGCTGCACGAATAAGACGCAGCATGCAGTTGGATGTGAGTATATCCATACCATGGTCAAGGGCTGGCAATTAACCGTATACTGTACAGCAGGAGTACGCCGAGAGCTACAGTACCAATTCATCACAGCACGTAACGGGAAGCCGCCAGGGTCAACCAAGGCATTAGTCAGCACAGTCCGTGGAATCAAACATCATTATGTAGTAAGCTCTGGGATTTTTGTGGACCAATTTCCTGAGCTGCAACCCCGAGAGTGGCCGAAACTGGCAATGATCACCACAGAGGGGGCTACGGAAGCGTATATGGTTGAGGTAATAGCCGCATCTCATAGTTTGAAGCAGCATCTGATTTCTTGTAGGTGTTCAACATGTCTGCTACGGTGGCAAGTCACAGGGGTCGTGTACAGCTGGAACAGTCCGACGTGCGCCTGGCCTTGAACATGGCCAAAATGGCCAAAAAATGGTTTTCGCACGCCGCAATAGAGGAAACACAATATCTGATGAAGAAACCTCGCGCCAAGGCCCATGAACAGAAGAAGCATGGTGTCGAGTGTCCTGGGCGTAAAGGATTCAAGGCTACGATAGAAAGACACCCGGCTATGCTTCGTCAAAATCTCATGCCAGGATGCCTACCTTGCAAAAATCGTACCGCAACAAATTCGCAGACATGCTGGAGTCGCAAAGGAACCGGTGCACCTCCACCCAACCGACGCAGACATCAGACTCCATTGCCAGCTCCTGAGCCAACTCCACATCCGACGCCACCTCTGCCCGGGACACCGCCCGCCTCCGCCGGTAACACTTCCGCTGCTCAACATCTCAAAATCATCAATTTGCCGGCCAGATATGCGTATTCCCATACATCCCTTCCGTGTGCTGAAACATTTACCTTCGACACATCTGCCCAGGGTAGCGAGCACCATACAGATTCTGATCCAGATATGCTGCCTGATAAAGGAACATCCTCCGGTTAGTACACTATCTGCTGTGTGGTAATGCAGCTAACATTCATATTGAAGACCAGAGCAGCATATTGAGTGCCCCTGGCAGTGATGACTAGCATTGATCGAATGGCACAGCATTTTGGAGATTATAATTATCCTGAATTCGCGGATACTGTAAAGCATATTTTTAAGTACATATTTGTATGTATTAGTAAAGAACAATGTAGTGATCAAGAAGAAAGTAAATGAAAACGCTAGAAAGGCTGCCAAATCAACGTGAATGATAGACTATGCCGAATCAAATAATTGCATATTGTGGATACACCCATGGCAAAATGGGCATCAATGGAGCGTCAACGATTCTTGGTCATGTATCATGGGCAATCTGGCGGGCGATAGGTTGCAAATTGTCATAAACGAGGTATTGGCTGCCTTTATAGGCAAAAGAGAACGAGAAATGCTCCCTCCCCCATCATGAAAATCAGCATCAACGGAGCGTCAACGATTCTTGGTCATGTGTCTTGGGTAATCTGTGGGGTGATAGGTTGAAAATAGTCATAAACGAAGTATTGGCTTCCTTTATATGCAAAAGAGAATTTTAAACCGTCCATGCCCCATCATGAAAATGAGCATCAATGGAGTGTCAACGATTCTTGGTCATGTATCTGGGGTAATCTGCGGGGTGATACGTTGCACATAGTCATAAACTAAATATTGGCTGCCTTCATAGGCAAAAGAGAAAGTGAAATGCTCCCTGCCCCATCAAGAAAATGAGCGTCAATGGAGTGTCAACGATTGTTGGCCTTCCATTATGGTTAATCACAGCGCGATGTGGCTGTTATTGTCTATATACATGGTTTTGACTGCTTTGGTACGCTAAAAGGCTCACAAATACTTAGTGGTAGCTCTGTAAATGAAATGAGTTGTTACTGTCCTGGAGGATGTGGCGGGAATATTCTGTACATATCTGCCCATACAGGCTGCTATATCCTTGTGTATGGATGCGTGTTATCAAGCGCCACTCATATCACCGAAGATGCCAGACCCAAAATCATTGACGCTCTGTTGACGCTCATTTTCAAGACAGGGTAGGGAGCGTTTTGCTTGCTTCTTTTGCAATAAAGGTGGCTAATACTTTGATTATGACTGTATTTGACCTGTCCCACCCCCAGATTACCCAAGATTTATGACCAACAATCGTTGACACTCCATTGACGCTCATTTTCAGTATGTTGTAGGGCGCATGTATCTATTCGTTTTGATCATTAAGGTAGTCAATACATCCAAAATCAACTGTGAGGTACCAATGTCAATATTTTACCATAGATAGTACCGTATCTGAATGCGACCATGAATGTGAGACCTGACATGTGGAACCCGAGGTTGGAACCGACCGGTCTAGCCAAACCCGGCGGAACCCTAGGGTTGACAGGTACGGGCCTGGGTTTGGCCCGCCATTTGTCCGCAGGTCGGGTTGTTGAACAGGTTTGGAACTGAGCAAACCCACTTTCACAGTCCAAACCGGGTCCGCTGGCGGGTTACCTGGACCTGTTGCTAGCACTGATTTGCAGTGGGACATCTAAATGCGACCATAAATAGATACCCTGGAAACACTGTACTGCAGATTGGAACTGACGGGTATGGCCAAACACGGCAAAACCCGCGGGTTTGTGGGTACGGGTCTGGGTTCGGCCTGCCATGATGCAGCGGGTCTGGTTATTGGATGGTTTGGTGGTCTGAACCCTGACCGCTGGAGGGTTACCCGGAGCCGTTGGTAATACTACTTTAGGCGTAAAAACAGCTGAGACACGCTTGCTGTCGCTTCCTCAAAATGTGTGTCCACAGAGTGTGAACAGTTTTAGGTCTTGCATATTTGGTAATCATAGCATCATGTGGATCTTCGCGCCCATAACAGTATTATTGACCACCTTGATAGGCCAAAATACAGTATATCAAAGGAAAAACATGGATTCCAAATTTATTGATATCATAAACTGCAAATCATGCAGAAACATTATAATGGTTGTTGAAAGCACGATTTTGATAAGATACTATCAACAAACTGCAAAAACAAGAGCCTTATGTGAATCTATAGATGGACCTGCTGGGCGACCCGCTGACAACCCACCGAATTCAGATAGTTTGGGAGTTTCTCATTGTACCTTACCAGCGTTGTAGGTTCGGGTTTATTGACAACCTCAACCGCCATTTTGGCAACGGTTCAGTTTGAGCCCGTACCCGGACCCAAAGTGACGGTCCGGAACCGTTGCTAACACTATGCATGCGGGTATCAAGCCGCCCACAGCTGCGTGATTGAAGAGTGCAGTGGCTTGCAGAAGAAAGGTCATTAGGTGGGATGTTCAAAATGTTCCTCGATATTCATCTTGAGATAACATTACTGTGGCCTTCTTTCCACAGGCATATTCAGATAGCGCACAATGAATAGCCGCAGCTGCTAGCAGTGAAGTCTGCAGAGTGAGAGGTCGGAAATGCTGGGATGTCATAGGCTGGCGCCCCATGTTATTGGCAGTGAAAATAATGATGGTAAATTTGATCAAGCAATTCCATTCTGGTGAACCATGATTTGTTATCATCAATGACCTCGGAGAGATATGCATTGTCAAATGGGAGCTTCTGCACATCCATCCGAAGCACAGTCTCGGGGTTCAAATCCAACTGGTAACTACAGACATCAGTCGGACTTGCCCCAGGTGCCAACCATCCTCAAATGGTACTTATCTTCAGTTCTAATTATCTATATTTTGGGGCATAGGCAATATCGGAAATCTGATAGAGGAGCAATAAACAGAATCCAAGACTTACCGCTTCTTGGGTTTGAGGATCTATTCTGTGAGAAAGACCGCAGGGGAATAGACAAACAGATGGCGTACCTATAGAAGCACCTGCTAATGCCCGCTGATGATTCCAAGCTTCAATGGCCAGTTTCCAATCTGCTCCGACCATGGAGTACTTGTTATCAGATAATATTGGCCAAGTTGTGTTGGAGAATATGATTGCCTTCACGAACCTTTTCCCATCCTCAAAAGTAGCCTTTTGGTGTTGGGGAACATGCTGATCTGGACTGTCCTTGAGTTGTGGAGCATTCCGGTCTCCACTAAACTTGGGCAGCAGCAGTGCCTGGGTGGATGATCCATGGTCAAACTTGGATAATTTGTTGAGGAGGGTTGACTTTTGGCGTTTCAGCAGTGGTTGTGCCATTGCGCCAACTGGATTTCAGAAATTTGGAAGCAGATGTTGTGCAATAAAAGTATTCGCACGGCTCTGTATCTCTCGCTGTGGGACACATGTAGTTCATCATGACTTGTGCCTGCATGCCTGGCCTAGAACCAGGACCTCCTGTTGGTGATCAAGATCGTCTTCATTGATGTAGCACAATGAGGTAGACTTCACGGGGTACTCGCTTTGGTCATCACCGATCTGCTGACCTGTATTGTCATCCTGCGTCAGTAATTCAATCGTGGACACTAGTCATCAGCAATACAACGCACAATGCCAGATAATTGCGAGGCAAAGATTGGATTGACGACGAAGATGGGCTGCTTTCTTGTATGCATGTGCTCTCTCAAGGTGTGCTTCTTGATTCTTCTGGGAATAGTGATTCCTCACCTGGCTGGGCATAGGTTTCATCCGCAGTAATAAAGATAGAGAGTTGAGGAATGTGGGAGACAATGTATAAGCAGTTAATAAAAGATTGAGTGCAATAGAGTAACAGGAAAGATGGAGCAAGAAGTTGCACACAGTTGAGGAGGATGTGATTCGAAGGGCGCCTTGAAGGGTTCAGGAGAGATGACTTCGGTGGTTCATTGTTGTATGAAAGACAGCAGTCCAGTGTTGCGATATAAGATGTTGTCATGTGCACTGGAATGGGTGGATTGCTTGTCAGGTGTGCCGGAAAAGATAGATTCTTAATGCCGAATATTAGCAACTCCTATCAACAACACTCTGTATGGATGCAAGAATTGAAGGTTGGCTAAAGCCAACACACATAGAATAGAACCAGATGCACTGGAAGAAAACTCACCACATTAACTAACCCTTGGTGCTGGCCACATGGAGCACTGATAACCTGAATGAAAACATGTGCCCCTGCATATTACTCTCTGAAAGTGGTAATTATGCGTGAATGTTTGAGCATTTGAGGTGACCACATGGCTTAGAATAATTGGTGCATCATTTAGAATCAGCAGAACTGAAAATATTTGCGACCTTGAGAGTGATGGCTGAGTTGAATGGGTTCATACTGAGTTGGTTATAGATTGAGCAGAAATGTAAATCTCCGTATGTGCTATATCTGGTTGAGAGACAGACATATTTCCACAATATTCTATTGTATTAGGCTGCTGCAGCCATGTCAGCGGTCAGTAATGCAATATGGTAAGCATAACTTCCCTTTCATGCATTCATCTGGGCCGTGTCTGCAGAATATCCTTCACAGCAATGTTGCGGTCAATGGAGGCGGGAGAGATACAGGCATAGAGAAAGAATGGTAAGGTAAGATGGATGATTCAGCCGTAATCGTATTGATTGAAGAACTTGGCGATGTCAAGATTGTTAACAATGGGGTTATGAATACTCACTCACGATCTGATTTTGCGCCTAATAACTAGTAAGTTGCACAGCATTAATTCACATATTCATTGTGAGTCTTGCCACTACAATCTTGACTTCAGTCAATGTTGGGGTTGAAAGCTATATGCTACAATGGTGTGAATGCATAGTAAGACGTCACCTCACAGCTGGCAGAGGAAGGATAATTGCATGCATGCGGTTCCGGAAACTGAGGTGCACCAACGTTTACATGGTTATGCTTGGATTCAGTGGCTGGGGATTGCAAGTTCGCCTTACTCTGACAGTTAATTGCACTCTTCAAAGCTGTCTTTTTGAAACTTGAGCATTGCAGATTGTCTCTCTTTGAACTTCACTCTTGATGGATATTGGTTGACACAATGTCATTTCAGATATGAGTTCTGGTGGCCCAAACATACAGTTAGTTGGAATCAAGTTAAGTCTGCATTCAAAACATTGAGAACTTAGGCCTGTGTGAGTAAGTGTGGTACGTGGGTGAGCAGGAGATGCCGGCCATCGTGCAGAGTCGCTGAACGAAATCTGCCTTTTGCCATTCTCGCTCTGAAGCTTCAGGTCTTTTAACAGATACTGAACATGCAGAAGCAATTTCATGATTTCTAGGAATAGGTCCAAACATACAACTTTGTCAATATCGAGTTAAGTGAGGTTACCGATTCGCCAGGTCTGTGCCTTTATGGTTTAGTTGTACAGGGCGACCTTCCTCCAATGGACAAGTTGACAAGGAGCTGACAGTTCAAGGCATTTTAGTGGTGGCCTTCATATCCAGATCAAGCATAGATTCATATATTAACAGAGGCCAAGTGGGATGAGCTGCCTGCACCTAAATGTGAAATGTCTTCATAGATGACAATCTGTGTGCACTGCTTCCACTGATTCAAAGTCGAAGAAAACAAGATGAGAATGAAGGAAACCAAAATATAAAGTGCACAACAGACTGGGGTACAGGTGCTTTGGTGGCATATTTGCCGCTCTTGAGGCATGCCAGGGCCGGAATGATACATCGATAATGTGTCGCAGCTTGTCCATGTTGCCCTCATACAGATCCAAGAACCTCATTGTGGACTGGATTGCAGATCTCAGTTGTGCCAGAACTTCAATCAGAGACCTGGAAATACCCGGCTGCAAAAGCTGCCACTTAACCATGAATACCTGAGCCATGTCTCAGTATCTGACGCCCTGGGATGCGGATCTGAGGTTTGCCCTAACTAGTGTTAGCAACGGTTCCTGGTTACCCGGCTGTGGTCCGGGTTTGGAACTGGACCGGATGGTCCAGTTCGGGTTGTTACCCGGAATACAGGGGAACCCGGCGGGTTCGGGGACGGGTCGGAACCGGTCCGCGGTTCCATATTACGGTTCCTGCAACTTTGCCTCCAATTACGTATCTGAGTTCTGATCGTATCGTGACATGATCAGTACGTAAATTGTGCAGTTCTAGCCCCTCTTTCACCTCCCACTGTTAGATTTGCGATTGGGCCAATATTCGTTGAATCGCTGTGAAATAAGGTGATATTTCGGCCGAAAAGTGCGGGTTTTCGATAGCGACTCAACGAATACTGGTCGGATCGCAAATCTGAGAGCGGGAGGG